>ERZ778020.525-NODE-525-length-70451-cov-20.114339_pt1 | contig 70451 bp, 68 predicted proteins | sample MGYA00375750_ERZ778020 | MGnify/ENA primary metagenome ERZ778020 (study PRJEB29350, sample SAMN05389818) | bioreactor metagenome | isolation source: Ammonium sulfate bioreactor | place: South Africa: University of Cape Town | collected 2014-03-17 ...
ACCGCGACTTCCGCGGCCGGGATGCCGACATCCAGCCGCTGCTGGAGAGGCGCGGGCTCACCGACTGACGTCAGGACTCGAGCCCGACCCTACGCACGGGCTCCGACATGCGGGCTCACGGTGCGGCGCTCCTCCGCCCGGTTCGGAGGACGAGCCACAGGACGGCGCCGACGATCAGTCCCCAGAACGCCGAGCCGAGACCAGCGACCACGATTCCGGATGCCACCACGAGGAACGTGCCGATGGCGACGATTCGCCCACGGGGATCTTCCAGCGCGCCCGTGACGGCGGTGATGAGCGCGCCGAGAAGAGCGAGCCCCGCCACGGATTCGATCAGGATGGGCGGGCTGGCCGAGACGAGTGCGCCTGCGATTCCGGCACCGAGGCCGAGCAGGATGTAGCAGGTTCCCGCCGTCACCGTCGCGACCCACCGGCGATCCTTCGCCGTGTGCGGATCGCCGACCATGATGGCCGCCGAGAGGGCGGAGAGATTGATGGTCTGCGCGCCGAACGGAGCGATCACGGCACTGCCGACACCGGTCGCCGTCAGGATCGACCGCGCGGGCACCGGCTCGTAGCCGAACGTCCGCAGAACGGTGAAGCCCGGGATGTTCTGGCCCGCCATCGTCACGAGGTAGAGCGGGACGGCGAGTGACACGATGACGAGGGGGTCGAAGACGGGGGTCGTCCAGACGAATGTCGGAGCGAGGCGCGCGCCGCGCGTCCAGTCCGGACCCGCCGCCACGACGACGGCGATCGCGGTCGCGACGACCGCTGCCGGCACTGCCCACCGCGGGGCGAGGCGGGACAGCACCAGCCAGACGACGATCGCGGGGAGCGCGAGGAGCGGCAGCTGCACCGCGGCCGTCACCGGGGCGATGCAGATGGGGAAGAGGATGCCGGCGAGCATCGCGCCGGCGATCGGAGTGGGGATCCTCGTCATCGTCCGCGCGAGCCACGGCCAGAGGCCGGTGATCGCCAGGAGGATGCCGGCGACGATGAAGGCCGCGATCGCGACCCCGAAGTCGTGGGTCATGGCTCCGGCCGTGACGAGCACCGCCGACCCGGGCGTCGACCACGCGACCGAGATCGGCAGGCGGTACGTCAGCGAGAGGGCGATCGCGATGGAGCCCTGCACGACGCACAGCACGAGAAGGCCGGATGCCGCCTGCGCGGAGTCGGCCCCCACCGCTCGCGAGCCCGCGATGACGAGCGCGAACGAAGAAGCGAAGCCGGTGAGCGAGCCGACCAGCCCCGCAATGATCGGATGGATCAGCGCACCGCGGGCGGCCGGGGCCGTCGGGGGTGCCTGGTTCACTCGATCAGGCGCTCTTGCGCTTCTGACGGAACACGAGCGTCGGGGCGGCACCCTCGTCGACGGCGGCGCGAGTCACGATGACCTTGTCGACGTCCTCCGTCGACGGGATCTCGAACATGATCGGCCCGAGTACGTCCTCGAGGATGGCGCGAAGCCCGCGGGCACCCGTCTTCCGCAGCACGGCCAGGTCGGCGATCGCCTCGAGGGCGTCGCGCTCGAACTCGAGCTCGACGTCGTCGATCTCGAACATCCGCTGATACTGCTTGACGAGGGCGTTCTTCGGCTCGGTCAGGATCTCCATGAGAGCCTCCTGGTCGAGCGGTGCCACCGACGCCACGACCGGGAGCCGGCCGATGAACTCCGGGATGAGCCCGAACTTGTGGAGGTCCTCCGGCTGCACCTCGCTGAACAGCGTCAGGTCGTCGCCCTTGTTGTGGAGCGGCGCCCCGAAGCCGACGCCGTGCTTGCCCACGCGGGAGGAGATGATCTCCTCCAGCCCGGCGAAGGCGCCCGCCACGATGAACAGCACGTTGGTCGTGTCGATCTGGATGAACTCCTGATGCGGGTGCTTGCGGCCGCCCTGCGGCGGGACGGACGCGACCGTGCCCTCGAGGATCTTCAGCAACGCCTGCTGCACACCTTCACCCGAGACGTCGCGGGTGATCGACGGGTTCTCGGCCTTGCGTGCGATCTTGTCGACCTCATCGATGTAGATGATCCCGGTCTCCGCCCGCTTCGTGTCGAAGTCGGCCGCCTGCAGCAGCTTGAGCAGGATGTTCTCGACGTCCTCGCCGACGTAGCCGGCCTCGGTCAGCGCGGTGGCATCCGCAACAGCGAACGGCACATTGAGACGCTTCGCGAGCGTCTGCGCGAGGTAGGTCTTGCCGCAGCCGGTGGGGCCGAGCAGCAGGATGTTGCTCTTCGCGATCTCGATCTCGTCGGCCCGCTGCTCGGCGGACTGGATCGTGCCGTGCGCGCGGACGCGCTTGTAGTGGTTGTAGACGGCGACGGACAGGGCCCGCTTCGCGTCGTTCTGCCCGACGACGTACTCCTCGAGGAAGGCGTAGATCTCGCGCGGCTTGGGCAGGTCGAAGTCGGACACGACGCCGGAGCCGGACTCGGCCATGCGCTCTTCGATGATCTCGTTGCACAGCTCGACGCATTCGTCGCAGATGTAGACCCCGGGGCCGGCGATCAGCTGCTGCACCTGCTTCTGACTCTTGCCGCAGAAGGAGCACTTGAACAGGTCGGCGCTCTCACCGATGCGTGCCATCAGGCTCTCCTTCTCGTCACCGCGCCGTGATCCCCGCGCCCTTCGAGCCTAACCGCTGGCACCGACAACAGTCGGGATTGGCACGATGAGGGGCGCGCGATCCGCCATGGGCGGAGAACGATGCCCGGACACGACGGCGCCCCCTCGTCCGATCGGGCGGACGAGGGGGCGCCGGGAGCGTCGCTCTACGAGCCGATCGCCGCCTGACCGCGCTTGCGCGTGGTGAGGACCTGGTCGACGAGACCGTAGACCACGGCCTCCTCGGCCGACAGGATCTTGTCGCGGTCGATGTCCTTGTTCACCTGCTCGGCGGTGCGGCTGGAGTGCTTCGCCAGCGTCTCCTCGAGCCACGTGCGCATGCGCATGATCTCGTTCGCCTGGATCTCGATGTCCGACGCCTGCCCGTGACCGGCCTCGCCCATGGCGGGCTGGTGGATCAGGATGCGGGCGTTGGGGAGGGCGAGACGCTTGCCCGGCGCGCCCGCGGCGAGGAGCACGGCGGCAGCGGATGCCGCCTGGCCGAGCACGACCGTCTGGATCTGCGGCGAGACGTACTGCATCGTGTCGTAGATCGCCGTCATGGCCGTGAACGAGCCGCCGGGCGAGTTGATGTACATGATGATGTCGCGGTCGGGATCCTGGCTCTCGAGCACGAGGAGCTGCGCCATGACGTCGTCTGCGGACGCGTCGTCGACCTGGACACCCAGGAAGATGACGCGGTCCTCGAACAGCTTGTTGTAGGGGTCCTGACGCTTGTAGCCGTATGCGGTGCGCTCCTCGAACTGCGGGAGCACGTAGCGGCTGCCGGGCATCTGCAGTCCCTGGGGAGCTGCGGGAAGGCCGAAGGTGGGGGTGTTCATTCCGGGTTTCTCTCTCTTTCGCCCTCTGCCTCAGGCCGCGGTTCCGCCGCCGCCGACGACGTCGGTGGCCGATTCGCGGATGTGGTCGACGAACCCGTACTCCAGCGCCTCCTGGGCGCTGAACCAGCGGTCGCGGTCGCCGTCCGCGTTGATCTGCTCGACGGTCTTGCCCGTCTGCGCGGCGGTGATCTCGGCGAGGCGCTTCTTCATGTCGAGGATGAGCTGCGCCTGGGTCTGGATGTCGCTCGCCGTCCCGCCGAAGCCGCCGTGCGGCTGGTGCAGCAGGACCCGCGCGTTCGGCGTGATGTAGCGCTTCCCCTTCGTGCCCGCGGTGAGGAGCAGCTGCCCCATCGACGCGGCCATTCCGATGCCCACGGTCACGATGTCGTTCGGGACGAACTGCATCGTGTCGTAGATCGCCATGCCCGCCGTGATCGAGCCACCCGGCGAGTTGACGTAGAGGAAGATGTCCTTCTGGGAATCCTCGGCGGCGAGAAGAAGGATCTTCGCGCAGATCTCGTTTGCGTTGTCGTCCCGCACCTCTGAGCCGAGCCAGATGATGCGGTCTTTCAGCAGCCTGTCGAAGACGCTCGTCGCGACAAGTGGTTCAGCCATTCCTGCTCCTGTTTCGTTGCGTGGCTTCGAATCTACCGGGGTGCCGTGGTCGCCCCGGCCGTGTTCGCCGTGGGCAGAGTCGAGAGACGAGAAGGGGCGGATGCCGCGGCATCCGCCCCTTCTCCGGGCACTCGAGAGCACCTACTCCTTGTCGGCCGCCTTCTTGCGGGCCGGTGCCTTCTTCTTGGGCTTCTCCTCGGCAGCGATGACCGCGTCGGCGTCGGCCGCGGCATCCGCGATGTCCTGCGCCTCGGCGACGGCGCCCTCCTCGGCGGCCTGCTCGCTCTCGACGGAGACGAAGCCGGTGAGGTCGACGGGCTTGCCGTTGGTGTCGACGACGTTGACCCGCCCGAGCGCCACGGCGAGGGCCTTGTTGCGTGCCACCTCGCCGACGAGGACGGGGAGCTGGCCGTTCTGCTGCAGCGCGTCGACGAAGTCCTGCGGCGACATGCCGTACTGGGCTGCCGACTGCACGATGTACTGGGTGAGCTCGTCCTGCGAGACCTCGATCGCGTTCTGCTCGACGATCTTGTCGAGGAGCACCTGCGTGCGGAACTGCTTCTCGCTCGCCTCGGTGACCTCGGCGCGGTGCACGTCGTCCTCGAGGCGGCCCTCGGACTCCAGGTGCTGGTGCACCTCGTCCTCGACCAGCTGCGGCGGGACGGGGATGTCCGCCTTGGCGAGCAGCTCCTCGACGAGCTTGTCGCGCGCGGCGGCGCCCTGCGTGAACACGGACTGCTGACCGACGCGCTCGGCGAGGCTGTCGCGGAGTTCGGCGATCGTGTCGAACTCGCTCGCGATCTGAGCGAAGTCGTCGTCCGCCTCGGGGAGCTCGCGCTCCTTGACGGCCTTGACGGTGACGGAGACCTCGGCCTCCTCGCCGGCGTGGTCGCCGCCGATGAGCTTGGAGCGGAACGTCGTGTCCTCCCCCGCGGTCAGCGACTCGATGGCCTCGTCGATGCCCTCGAGCAGCTCGCCGGAGCCGACCTCGTAGGAGATGCCCTCGGCGCGGTCGATCTCGGCGTCCTCGATCGTCGCGACCAGGTCGAGCTCGACGAAGTCGCCGGTCTTGGCGGGGCGGTCAACCGTGATGAGGGTGCCGAAGCGCCCGCGCAGGCGCTCGAGCTCGGCCTCGACGGCCTCCGTGTCGACGTCGATCGCGTCGACCGTGATGGTGGTGCCCTCGTACGCGGGCAGCTCGAAGTCGGGGCGGACGTCGACCTCGACCTCGACCTTGAGGTCGCCCGAGAAGTCCTTGTCGCTCGGCCACTCGATCACATCGGCGCTGGGGCGGCCGACGGTGCGCACCTCGTGCGCCTCCACCGCCTCGCGGAAGAACCGGTCGAGGCCCTCGTTCACGGCGTGCTCGATGACCGCGCCGCGGCCGACGCGCTGGTCGATGATCGGCGCGGGCACCTTGCCCTTGCGGAAGCCCGGAACCTGCACGTCCTCGGCGATGTGCTCGTAGGCGTGCGCGATGCTGGGCTTGAGCTCCTCGGGCGTGACCGTGATGTGCAGCTTCACGCGCGTGGGGCTGAGCTTCTCGATGGTGCTGGTGACCATGCCTTTTCGTTCTCCTCTGATTTCCGCGTGCGAACGCGGCGGCTGAAGGTTGGGGTCTGCGGGGCCGTGACGTCGGGGCGACAGGATTTGAACCTGCGGCCTCCCGCTCCCAAAGCGGGCGCTCTACCAAGCTGAGCTACGCCCCGGGCGCGCACTCGAATGCGCCGAAACGGCCTGGGAAAGTCTAGCCGACCCGGACCGAGCGTTTCGTGAGCCCCCCGAGGCGTCCACTACACTGTCGAAGGCGCGATCTTCGCGTTCGGGGATGTAGCTCAATGGTAGAGCCTCAGTCTTCCAAACTGATGGTGCGGGTTCGATTCCCGTCATCCCCTCCCAGTCACCGCAAGGGATCCCGGCTCACCGCCGGAGAGACCGAAACGGGAATCCCGGCCAGAACCCGTCCCCGCTATGCTCTGGCCATGAGCCTGCCCACGGCGTACCTCAATGTCTTCAAGAACGCAGGAGACATCCTCCAGGCGATCCAGGCAGCGCAGGCACCGCCGCGCTTCACTCAGAAGTTTCTCGAAGGTATCGGCTTTCCGAGCAGCAACGACCGGACGATGATCAACGTCCTGAAGGCGCTCGGCTTTCTCGACGACTCCGGCGTACCCACTCGGCGATACCACGAGTACCTTGATCAAACCCAGTCCGCCCTGGTCCTGGCCGAGGGTATGCGTGAAGCATACGGAGATCTGTTCCGCGTAAACAAGGCGGCTCAGAACATGACTCAGAGCGATGTTAAGAACAAGATGAGGACGCTTTCCGAGGGTCAGTTCACTGACCGAGTGCTCACGCAGATGGCTGGTACCTTCACCACTCTCGCCAAGCTCGCCGACTTTGACGGGGAGCGTGCCGAGGCGCCTGAGTCGCCGAACGAGGAAGAGGACGAAGCGCCCGTCCCAGATGCCGCTCCGGCTGCTCCTCGGGTACCGCAGTCATCGAAGCCTGTCATCGGTGGTCTGGTTTACAACATCAATATCCATCTGCCCGAGTCTCGCGATCCGGCGGTATACGACGCGCTGTTTCGAGCACTTCGCGAGCACTTGAGCTGATGGAACTTAGCCTTTACGAGTTTGTCTTTCGCGGACAACTGGCTGACCAGGCGCTCGACGCGACAGGTCGGTCAGCTTACGCTTCGCAAGGGCTCAATCGCGAAGACGTCGCAGCCGCCCTCAGCCTCGAACTGTTCGATAAGGAGATGCTCGACTCCGCACTTCTGATGTCAATCGTCTATGCGGCTATCGCAGCGTTTGAGCACTCGGCGAGAACGTTTGTCTCTCGTGTCCTTCTAGATCAGTACGCCGAGGATTGGTGGGAGGAAGGCGTCTCCGAGAAGATCAGGAAGTTTGCCGAGGATCGACGAGACGATGAGCTCAAGACGAAGTGGCACGGGTTTCGCGGTGACGATCTCCTTAGCTACACCGACCTGAAACAACTCTCGAGTATCATCCAGCAGAACCTCACATTGTTTGAGCCCTACATACGGACGCTCGATTGGGTGAAGTCGATCTTTGATCCGATCGAGCGATCGCGCAACGTCATTATGCACAGCGGAACGCTGGCGATGCCGGACGTTGAGCGCGTCGGCATACTGATGCGCGACTGGAACAAGCAGGTCGGCCTCTAGGTCGTGCCCGGCGATCGGCTAATCGGCGCGTGACCCTTCACATCTCTCTAGCTACGCAGGCTTTTGTCGTGCAGGCAGGCGACCGCCTGGTGACCGTGGGGAGCAACCCTTGGGATTCCGATGCCAACAAGACGATCGTCGTCGAAGCGCGCAACGGTCGTGCGGTGATCGGGTACGCGGGTCTCGCGCATGTCCGCGGTGAGCCGACCGGAGAATGGCTCACCCGGAAGATCACCGGCTCCGTCTCGCCACACGAGTGGAACCAATTCGGCGGCGGCCCACAGATTCACCTTGGCGACATCCGCGACAGGATCATCGCGGGTCTGCAAAATGAACTGCCCCTCGGCCAGAGGACTCGCCCTAGGTACGGACTAGAAGTCTTGATCAGTGGCTGGAGTTATCCGCGCATTTGGCGCCGGGGTAGGCCCGCTGCTTGTTGGTCATGGACGATAACTCACAGCGGGAATCCTCGCGCTCGATGCCAGATCCGCCGGTCCCAGCGCTTCCGTTTTGCCGATCCGAGCAGGACCTGGCAGTACAGCGCAATCGGGCGCGACGACCTGGTCGATCTGCCTACACTGCACAAGAAGCTAGCCGTCCCAGGAACGCACATCACCCCGGATGTGGCGGAGCAAGCCCTCGTCGAGGCGATCCGCGAGGCCGCACATATGCCCCGCAGCGGTGTGGGGACGGACGTCATGAGCGTCTATCTCAATCCACTGCCGTGGAAGTTTCGTCAGCACGCACGGTACTTCCGCGATCTGACCGTAAAGGATATTCGACTGGGCTATGCCCCGGCGATCGTCGCACCGACAGGGATCTTTCCACCCCAGCGCATGACAAGGAGCGGAGGCCACGCTTTCGTCTTCAACGGCGAGACTCCGTACGAGTTCCAGTACGACATGGAGACGGTTCCGCCGTGGCCCGATACGCCAGGGGTTCAAAGCTTTGGACCCGTCATGGGGAAACCCTGGCGCTAGCCCTGGGCCGCAAACCGCTCGAACTGGACGGTCTGGTCGGTGTAGTCCGTGGGGTAGAGATGACCGTAAATCGTGTCTGTGGTGTTGACCGAGGCGTGCCCCATCCATCGGCTGACCTGGTACGGCTTGAAGTCGGCGGCGAGCATCAGCGAGGCGTAGGTGTGGCGCAGGTCGTGCAACCGGATCGCGGCGGGCAATCCCAGTCGGATCGCCGCAGGTCGCAAGCTGCAGCGCAGCAGTGATCGGGACTGCTGAGGGTCTTGGTGACTCTTCGCACTAGGCCGCGGACGCGGCCGGTGTGGTCATGATGGCTTCGAACTCGATGGGCGTCAACTTGCCCAGGACGCGCTGCCGGCGACGGCGGTGGTAGGTCCGTTCGATCCAGGTCACGATCGCGAGGCGGAGGTCGTCGCGGGTCGCCCAGCGGCGGCTGTTGAGCACGTTCTTCTGGAGCAGTGCGAAGAACGATTCCATGGCCGCGTTGTCACCGGCAGCGCCGACGCGACCCATCGATCCGACGAGCCCGGTCCTGTCGAGTTCGGCCTGGAAGCGCCGTGAACGAAACTGGCTTCCCCTGTCGCTGTGAACGGTCGTGCCGGTCGGGTTGCGCCGTTGGATCGCCATCCGCAAAGCGGAGACGGCCAGCTCGGAGGTCATCCGCTCGTTGATCGAGTACCCGACGATCCGGTTCGACCAAACGTCCTTCACCGCGCACAGATAGACCTTGCCCTCGCCGGTCGGATGCTCAGAGATGTCAGTGAGCCAGAGCCGGTTAGGGCCGGCCGCGGTGAACTCGCGCCGGACGAGATCGTCGCGAACGGGAGGTCCGACGAGGCGCCCCTTGCCGCGCCGCTTGCGGACGAACGCGCTGAAGATCTCGTTCTCCGAACACACCCGCCACACCCGCCTCTCCGATGCAGTGAACCCCGCCTCAGCGAGCTCGTCGGCGATGAACCGGTACCCGAACGCGGGATCGTCGGCATGCACGTCGATCGCCGCGTTGATCAGGTGCGCATCATCCCAGTCCCGGCGCGAGACAGGATCCTCCAGCCACCGGGTAGTAGGGCTGTTTCGCGAACTTCAGCACCCGACACGTCACCGCGACGGGGACACCGTCGGCGGCGAGTTCACTCACGAGCGGGTAGAGCCTTTTGGGCCGGACAGGTTTGCCTGCGACAGATACGCCGCCGCTCGGCGAAGAATCTCGACCTCCTGCTCGAGGAGCTTCACGCGCTTGCGCAGCTCACGGTTCTCGGCCGCTTCGCTCGAGCTGACACCGGGCCGCCGGCCCCCGTCGACCTCGCGATCTTCACCCATCGCTGCACGCACGACTCCGAGATCCCGAAGTCGTTCGCGATCTGAGCAAACGACGACTCCCGTTTCAGCGCGATCGCAACGACGTCGTCCCGGAACTCCTTAGGGAACGGCTTAGGCATGATGACATCCTTCCAGCGGTGATGAATCACCACAGATCAGGAGTCACCCAAACCCTCAGCAGTCCCCTCTGTTGCTGACTGTCAGTGGCGGCAGGAGGCCTCTCGCGGCGGCGCAGGCGCGAGCCACGATTAGTGATGGGTCCACGATCTCTCCGCTCGCGATTGCGGCGTCCAGTTCAGTCAGCCTCACGCGGGCTTGGTTCACCTGTTCCGCCGGGTCAGAGGTGTCGATGGTTCCTGTCGCTGTGCCGGCGTCACAGAGGAAGAGATGGGTGGGCCAAGCTGCGCGTCCGGGGTTCATGTAAAAGGTGTGTAGTGGTGTCAGCTCGTTCGGGATGAGTCCGAGCTCCTCCTCCAGTTCACGACTTGCCGCGGCCTCCGGAGTCTCATTCTCATCACCGGCGCCGCCGGGGAGATCGTAGATCCACCGGTCGAGGGGATACCGGTATTGACGAGTCAGGACCACGTGCTCGTCGTCGACGACGAGCGTCGCGACAGCGAACGGGATACTCTCGTCCACCTCGTAGTTTGATCGCGTTCCGTCGCCAAGCACGACGGAGTGATCGACCAGGCGAACCCGCCCCGCATAGACTTCTGCGCGCCCCACCGTCTCCCACCCGTGCTCTGTCGCACCGTTCACAGAGCCACCATACGGGCAGACCTTCAGCTCGGCGGCGAACCTGCACGTGGGGCAGCCCTCCGAGCGGGTCACCAGCGGCTCTAGAAGCACCTGCTACGCCGCTTGCCGGTCGGCTGCAGCTTCAGCGCTCGGCGACGGCAGTGCGGCCCCCTCCATCAATACGTCGCCGGTCTTGATCTGCGCCGCCACTTCCAAACTGATGGTGCGGTTCGCTGATGGTGCAGGTTCGACTCCCGTCATCCCCTCCACATACTGGAGTTTCACGGCGTGCCCAGCGCCCGGGGACTCCGCGAAGTGGATCCGACAGTTTCCACAGCTTACGCTAGAGATCGAACATAGCTTCGACACTCGTGAGAGGATTGCGGTATGGACGGAGCCGCACTGATCGACGAGGGCACAGCCACGGGTGCCTTGTCGGCCCTTGTCGATGATCTGGTCGCGACGCGCGCGATGATGGGCGCGCTTCAGGCTCACGAAATGAATGTGCTCGCGGCGGCGGCTCTCGTTGCGGAGCTCTCGCGGGTTCCATCGACGTCGAGCCGGGAGGCGGAACTCCCGCTCCGCTCGGTGTCCGCCGAGATCGGCGCCGCTCTGAGAGTGAGCGACCGGTCGGTGCAGCGTCAGCTCACAGATGCGACCCTGCTCACGTCGCGATTCCCCCGCACGCTCGAGGCGCTGCGCGATGGTCGCATCAGCCGGGCGCACGCGACCGTCATAGTGGATGCAGCGGTGCATCTGGACGACCGCGATGCCCGGTCCGCCTATGAAGCGAACGTCATTCCCTATGCGGAGGTGGAGTCGGCGACTCGGCTGAAGTCGATCGCGCGCGTGCGCGCCGAACAGGTCGCGCCGTCCTCATTGCCGGAGAGACACGGTCGAGCGCGAGGACGGAGACACGTCAGGGTCGTCGACGTCGACGATGGCATGTGCGAACTCGTCGCTCTCCTCCCTGCAATGATCGGCCACGGTGTGCACGATCGGCTCACTGCACTCGCGCATGAAGTCCGTCGAGCAGCTGACTCAAGCCGCGGGTCTGACAGATCTTCGAGCGCAGATGCGCCCGCGGAGCGCGGGAATGCTCGATCAGGCGGAGCGTCGTGCGGCCCGGCCGATGAGCCTCCCGCTCGGGATGATCGGTCGATGGATGAGCTGCGCGCGGATCTCCTGGCTGACCTCTTGCTCGCCGCGGATCCCATCGCTCACAACGTGCCCACGGGATCGGGAGCGGTGCGTGCCACGGTCCAGATCACGATCCCGGCGCTCACACTGCTCGGCCGCGGAACCGATCCGGCCGATCTTGCGGGTTACGGTCCGATCGATGCGGAGACGGCGCGGGGTCTGGCCGGGCACGCGCCTGGCTGGGATCGCGTGCTCACCCATCCCGTCAGTGGCTGCGTGCTTGCCGTTGACCGATATCGCCCGTCCGAGCACATCAGACGCGCGCTGCGCGTCCGCGACCGACACTGCCGCTTCGTCGGGTGCCGCCAGCCGGTCCATCGCTGCGACCTCGACCATAGTCAGGATGCCGCGAAGGGTGGGACGACGGATGCGTGGAACCTCGCCCACCTCTGCCGCCGCCACCACATTCTCAAACACCACACCCGGTGGCGGGTGACGCAGCTGCCCGACGGGGTGCTGGAGTGGGTGAGCCCGACAGGGCGCGTCTACCGAGACGTGCCCGTGACGAGTGTCGCCTTCCGTCCCGCGGGCGACGCGTGGCTGGACAACGATCCGAGTCGGGACCCCGATCCGCCGCCGTTCTGAGGCAGTGGCGACCTCGGTCATCCGAAGTTCGAAGCGCGCGCCGCCCATCGAACCCCGTCCCGGGAGCTCCGGAGGGGTCCGCTCCCGAACGCCGCTGGGGCGCAGGCGCCCTCCATCGGTCGGTCCGGCCCATCAGCGCGGTGGCGCTCATCCGGGTGACGATCAATCTTGTCTGGGTTATCCGGACCTGGGATCGACACCCGTCGAGACCACCGCGAGGCCAGCCATGGCCACTGGACCGCGCGCGCTGGGCGTCACCCCTCGAGAATGGCGACGAACGACGTCGGAAGCACCACATTCGGCGGCGTTCCCTCGAAGAACCCGGCCACCTGATCCGGCTCGTACCCCGCGATCCCGCACCCGACCTCGGTGACGAGGAACACCAACTCCGGATGACCGTGCGCGAACGCCACGAACCGTCGCGTCTGCTCCTCGAACACGGCGAGACCCGACATCGTGTCGATGCCGTAAGACTGGCCCTGAAGACCCTCCGACTGCCCCCAGACCGCCCCGAACCGGCGATAGGCGAACAGGGCCGCTCCCCCGCCGTGCGCCCCCGACGCGTTGGACCCGAAGACGAAGACCTCGCCCTGCTCGAGCTTCTCGATCCGCATGTCAGGCGTCCGCGGCATCCTGATGCGCGATCGTGAGCGCGCGGTACGTTGCGGCGTTGCGCAGGAGGCGCGCCCGTTCCTCGTCCGACAGCTCCCGCCGCACCTTCGCGGGAACGCCCGCGACGAGCGACCCGGGCGGAACCACCGTGCCCTCGAGCACGACCGCTCCCCCCGCCACGAGACTGCCCGCGCCGATGACCGCGCCGGAGAGGACGACGCTCCCCATGCCGATCAGCGACCCGTCGCCGATCGTGCAGCCGTGGACGACGGCGTTGTGACCGACCGATACATCCTCACCGATGACCACAGGCGAGCCGGCGTCCACGTGCACGGAGACGTTGTCCTGCAGGTTGCTGCCGCGGCCGACGTCGATCCTGTCGCCGTCGCCTCTCAGCACAGCGTTGTACCAGACGCTCGCACCCTCGCCGAGCCGCACGTCTCCGATGACCCGCGCGCCCGCCGCGACGAACGCGGTCTCGTCGAGAGATGGGCTCTTGCCCGACACGGACAGGATGGAGGCTCCGGATGCGACGGTCATGATCCGACGATATCGCCGCCGGACACCCTCAGCCCTTGTCGGCCAATGCCTCCTTGATCGCCGCGGTGTACCAGGGCGCGAGCGTATCGGCGAAGGTGACCGTGAGGTGATCCTGGTCCCGGTAGAGGTTCGCGCCGCCGACCACCGGGAAGCACGTCGTCTTGTCGCAGTAGACATCGGTGAAATCGAGCAGCCGCACGCCGGCCATACCGGTGGCCGCGGCCTTCAGCGGGTCGCTCGAGATCAACACGTCCGCCCGCGCTCCGTCGCACGAGCTCTCCGGCTTCGTCCGCAGGCACTTGTTCGGGTCCGTCTCCCAGACGGGGTTGTCGACGACCGTCACGATCTTGGCTCCGCGGTCGATCTCTCGCTTCCACGCGTCGCGGTAGCCCGCGACCGCGGCGTCGTGCGCCGAGGCGTGCCCCACCGATGCGTACGGCGTCGTCGCCAGCGCCGCCGTGAAGATGACGTCCACCTTCTCGGACGCGAGCTTCTGCTCCACGGCCTGCCGCCACTGGGTGCACGCGTCGCCGAACGCACCGGGGGTCGCCAGCGGGGCCGTGCTCCACGGGCACGCGCCCTTGAAGAAGGTCGTCAGACGCCAGCCGTTGTCCTTCGCCATCCGCTCGAAAGTGGAGAGCAGCTGGAACGCGTGACTGTCGCCGATGAGGACGACCCTGGGCGCATCCTTCGCGGTCGAGCCGAACTCGCACGAGACCGGACGGGCGTCGTTGAGCTGCACGAAGCACTGCTCGTCGGAGGGACGATCCACGCCGGCGAACCCCGGCGCCGGCAGGATGGTGCTGCCGAAGTCCTTGCCCGCGCAGCTCGCGTCGAGGACGGAGGCCGCACCGAAGCACTCGGGCGGGTTCTCACGCAGCTGCTGGAGCGACTGCACGCCCTGCTGATACGCCGGCGCGTTGACGGCCCAGGCCGCGCCGGCGGTCCCCGCCACCAGGACCATCGCGGCCAACGAAGACCACAGCGTGACGCGGGCGCGCCGATTGGTGAGGACCTTCCAGCGCCGCACGGGATCCTCGACGAACCGCTTGGTGAGCCAGGCCAGGACGAAGCAGATCGCCAGCAGCGCGACGCGGTGGTAGATCGACAGCCCCCAGAACGGCACGGACGGCGCGATGACGATGAGCGGCCAGTGCCACAGGTAGAGGGAGTACGAGATGTCGCCCGTGAACTGGGCGGGGCGGATGGCGAGGATGCGCGTCGGGTACCACCAGCGATCCGTGTTCGAGGCGGCGATGATCGCAGCCGCACCGAGCGCCGGCAGGAGCGCCGCATACCCGGGGAACGTGGTCTGCCCGTCGAAGCGGAATGCGGTGATCAGAAGCGCCAGGATGCCGCCCCAGCCCAGGAAGAAGCTCCCCCACCGATTGCGGACCCGAAGTGCCGGGATGAGGGCGACCATCGCGCCGAGGCCGAACTCCCACATCCGACCGAACGTGACGAAGTACGCGGGCGCGGGGTTGGTGAGCGTGTACGCGACGCAGAAGACGAACGACACCACGCTCACGACGGCCAGGACCACGACCACCGCGAGCCAGCGGCGTCGCTTCATCCATCGGACGGCGATCCATGCCGCGAGGAGCATGAGCAGCGGCCACATGACGTAGAACTGCTCCTCGAGCGACAGCGACCAGTAGTGCTGCACCGTCGTCGGATTCCCGGTGTGGTTCAGATAGTCGGCTGAGTTGAGCGCCAGCGTCCAGTTCTCGACGTAGAACGTCGACGAGATGATCTCCCTCACCTCGTTGGGGAGGGCCGAGGTCGGCATGAGATAGGGCGACATGACGGCGAGAGCACAGAACAGCAGCACGAGCAGCGACGCGGGCAGGAGCCGCCGCGCGCGCCGGGCCCAGAACTGCCCGAGGCGCACCCCGCCGGTGGCGCTCAGCTCACGCCACAGGTGCGACGTGATGAGGAAGCCGGAGATCACGAAGAAGATGTCGACGCCGACATAGCCGCCGGGAATGCGGGCCGGCCAGAAGTGGTAGAGCACCACGAAGAGGACGGCGATCGCGCGCAGCCCCTGGACGTGCGGGATGAACCGCGATGGCTCGGCATGCTCGGGCGACCGGTCGCGAGGCTCGCGGCGGACCCGGCGCGTGGGAACGTCGAGGTCCTGGGGTCCGAGGTCATGGTCGGCAGAAGGCACCCCTCGACGCTAGCCGCTCCCGCCCAGGAGGCGTGCATCCGGGCCGCGTGCCACGCGGGGTAAGCCCAGCCTTGACTTCCTTGCGGAATGCATCCCGCTGAGTAGCGTTGAGACCACAGCAGGAGAACCTGCCGAGACGGAGGCCAGAGCAATGACCAAGACCCACACCATCCCCGCCGCCGCGGTCGACCCGACGGTCGCCGCCGGCTCCGCCCAGTTCCTCACCCCCGTCGCACTCGGACTCCAGGCCCTCGCCGTCAACGGCAAGCAGGCCCACTGGAACGTCCGCGGCGCGAACTTCATCGCGATCCACGAGCTCCTCGACACGATCGTCGCGCACGCGCAGGACTGGGCGGACCAGGCTGCCGAGCGCGTCGTCGCCCTCGGCCTGCCGATCGACGCCCGCGTCTCGACCGTCGCCGAGAAGGTGCCCGCGACGTCCGTTCCGGCGGGCTTCACGCAATGGGACGACGTCGTTCGTGCGGTGATCTCCGACATCGACCCGGTGCTCGCCGACCTTCAGGCCGCGATCGACGGCCTCGACGAGGTCGACCTCACCAGCCAGGACATCGCCATCGGCATCAAGGAGGGTCTCGAGAAGGACCGCTGGTTCCTCTTCGCGCACCTCGCCGAGTAGAGACGCCCGAACGAGACGCCCCGGTGACATCGTCGCGGGGGCGTCTCGTTCGTGTCGGCACTCAGGCGCGGTGCGTGAGACGACCGCCGAGGAGCGTCGCGACCGCCGCGGTGCCGCGCATGTCCGCGTCGCCGGCAGTGAGCGGGTCGCGGTCGCACACGACCAGGTCCGCGACCGCACCCGGCTCGATGGTCGCCGCAGCGTCTCCCGAGCCACCGTGCGTGGATGCGGCCAGCGCGGTCGCGGCATCGATCGCCTGATCCGGATGCCACGGCTCCCGCCCGTCCCTCGTCCGGTGGACGGCGGCCGCCATCGCGGCCCAGGGATCCAGCGGAGCCACGGGCGCATCCGAGCCGAGCAGCAGCGGCACCCCCGCATCGACGAACGCCCGAAGCGGATAGGGAACCGCCGTCTGCCCGGCCCACAGCGCGTCCGCGACATCACGGTCGTCGACGGCGTGCTCGGGCTGCACGCTGGCGGAGATGCCGAGTCGCGCGAAGCGCGGGATGTCGGCGTGGGCGACGAGCTGTGCATGCTCGATCGAGCCCCACGCACCGCTGAGTGCGAAGGCGTCGAGGGCGTTCGAGTTCGCCACATCGCCGATCGCATGGATCGCGCAGGCGAGCCCGCCGCCGGCGGCCGAGGTCATGAGCGCGACCAGCTCGTCCGGCGGGATGGTGAGCACGCCGTGATCGTGCACGTCGCCCGGATACGCGTGCGAGCACGCCGCGGTCCGCGTGCCCAGCGAGCCGTCCGTGATGACCTTCAACGGCCCGACGTGGACGAGATCGGACGTGACACCGCGGACGGGATCACCGGTCTGGAGTCCTTCGGCGAGCGCCCGCTCGAGATGGTATGGGTAGATGCCGAACTCGATCCGCAGCGCGTCGAAGCCCGTCGAGAGACGGCGTGCCCACGCCTCCTCGTTCCAGGCCATGTCGAGATCCACGATGCCCACCACCCCGCGAGAGGCGGCGGCATCCGCGGCATCCGCCACGAGGCGGTCGGCCATCTCCGGCGGAACGGCGTTCAGCCGGCGGGAGATCTCGAACGCGGGCGCCTCCCGGAGGATCCCGACGCCGTCGGGCTCGTGCCCCTCCCGTCGCAGAGCCGCACTGTTCAGCCACACGCTGTGCACGTCCGCGTTGATCAGGTAGGTCGGCACCTCGCCCGTCTCCGCGTCCAGCATCGCGAGCGTCGGCTCGTCGGCCCACAGCGCATCGCGAAAGCCCGTGCCCACGCGGCGGCCGTCCGACAGTGTGGGCGCATCGGTCATGATGCGGGCCGCGTGCGCATATGACGTCGCATCGTCGAGGAGGCGTCGCTGCGCGACCAGGGCCCACTGGACCGTGTGGACGTGATGGTCCCAGAGTCCAGGGACGAGCCAACCGCCGTCGCCGTCGACCACGCGTCCGCGCACAGGCAATCCGCCGGCGGGGGCGATGTCGACGATCCTGCCGCCGCGCAGGTGAACGTCGACGGGGTCGGCGCCGAACGGATCGATGCGCCCGCCGCCGGTGAGCCGGACGTTCGCGACGACGTCCGCGACGTCCCCGCGGGAGAGCCGTGCGTCAGCCACGGCGTGCGTCGGCCATCGCCTCGTGGGCACGGCGCATCTCGGCTGCGAGCACGGGATCGGCGTACGGTCCGGTGCCGGAGAGCTCGGCGATGATCGTCTCGACGACGTCGGGAGTCTTGTTCTGACTGAGCTTGCGCTTCGCGGCGACCTTGGTGGGAGTAAGGCGGAAACCGACGGTTCCCCGCTCCAGCCGCTCCACGAACTCCGTCGTGTTCGGACGCTCCCACATGAGGCGCGGGTCCTCCCTGCGGCTCTCGAAGTGTGCGACCAGGCGGTCGAGGACGCGGAGGTTCTCCTCCGGGCTCAGCAGCTCCGGGACGCCGGTGAGGTGGGCGGAGACGAAGTTCCAGGTGGGCACTGCCGCGACATCCCCGTACCAGGCGGGCGAGACGTAGCCGTGCGGCCCCTGGACGACCACCATCATCTCGCGCTCACCGAGGCCGTGGATCGCGTCGTCCGGCTTGCCGACGTGCCCCACGATCGTGAGGTCCTCCCGCTCGTCGTCGAGGAGCACCGCGTAGTGCGAGGCGACGAGTCCCGCGTCGGTCGCGCTGACCAGTGTCGTCCACGGGTTCCGCGCGATGAGTCGTCGGATCTCCGCGACGTCGGTCATCGCGAAGCTGGGGTTCTGTCGCATGCGAACAGCCTACGAGCCGCTCAGGCCTGACACTGCGGGCACCAGTAGAGCTTCCGTCCGGCCGCCTCCTCGACCACGATCGACGTCCCGCACAGCCGGCACGGGAGTCCGGCGCGGTGATACACCCAGTGCCGATCGTCGCGGCTGGCCATCGCCTTCCGGTAGTCGTCAGGCGAAAGGCCGTCCATGGTCATCATCTGGCCGGTCTCGACGCCGATGCGCAGCAGCCGAGACCAGTCCCGCCAGATCTCGCGGACGAGTTCCTCCGGCACGTCGCGGCCCGGCGTATGCGGATTGAGGCGTGCCCGGTAGAGGAGCTCCGCACGATAGACGTTGCCGATGCCGCTCACCACGTTCTGATCCATGAGGAGCAGTCCGATCGCGGTCGGCTTCCGTCGCACGACGGCGGTGAAGCGCTCCTCCCCCTCCTGCGGGTCGTCGACCAGCGGATCGGGTCCGAGCTTGCGCACCGTCGCGAGCATCTCCTCCGGGGTCTGAAGCTCGCACGCGGTGGGACCGCGCAGGTCGGCACAGGTCACGTCGGTCAGGAGGCGGAGGCGGACCTGGCCGACGACCGGCGGAGGCCACTGCTCGCTCTCGTCGCCCAGACCGGTCGTCTGCTCCGACATGCGGACGTGCACCCGCGCGCGACGCGGCGCCCCGATCGACCTGAGCGAGTTCTCCCCCGCGTCATCCATGATCGAGGGCTCGTCCACGAGCGTGCCGCGCTGATTGGTCTGGCCCATGCGGCCGTTCGCGGACGCGATCGTCGGATCGACGAGGATCTCCCCCGCGAAGTCCCACGCGCCGTACATGCCGAGATGCACCCGCAGCCACAGCTCGTCGTCGAACTCGAGGAACATCTGCTTGCCGACGGCGCGGACATCGGTCGCGGTCCGGCCGTCGAGGACGGCGGCACCCTCCGCGAAACGTCCCTGCGGGCTGGAGGCGTGCACCTCGCGACCGACGACGTTGCGTTCGAACTGGCGCGCGATCCGGTGGACGGAGTGCCCTTCCGGCATCAGCCGGCTTCGGGATCGAACGAGCTCGACTCGTCGGCGAGCACATCCGGCGTCGGGGCCGTCGCGCGTGGGTCGGGCAGCAGCGTGCCGTCTTCTTCGAACGCGCGGATCTGCGCGATCCGTCGTACGTGCCGCTCTTCGTTCGAGAACGGCGTCGCGATGAACCGGTCGATGAACGCCGCAGCCTCCTCGAAGGTGTGCTGCCGCGCCCCGATCGCGATGACGTTGGCGTCGTTGTGCTCGCGGGCGAGCTCGGCCGTCGCGATGCTCCAGACGAGCGCCGCGCGGATGCCGGTCACCTTGTTCGCCGCGATCTGCTCGCCGTTGCCCGAGCCGCCGAACACGACGCCGAGCGTCTCGATGCCGGCCTCCTGGTCGCGGATGACGGCCTGCGCGGCGCGGATGCAGAACGCCGGATAGTCGTCGACCGGGTCGTATTCGATCGGGCCGTGGTCGACGATCTCGTGACCTTGGCCGGCGAGGTGATGCTGAAGCTGCGTGGAGAACTCGAGGCCTGCGTGGTCGGTCGCGATGTGGATGCGCATGGGACCAATCCTAGGGAGGGGTCAGGGCGCCAGGCCGGCCGCGGCGGGCTTGAATCCGGCGCGGACGTTCTCGCAGCAGCCGGGTCGGCAGACATCGAACCACGGCCCGAGCGCAGTCTCGTGCGGTCGATCCACCGCCGCGACGCCGCGCAGCCGCTCTTCGACGAGGTCGACCAGACCGGAGACGAATGCCGGATCGATGCCGGGGGTCGGCGTGCGCACCGCGCGGAGCCCGGCGTCCGCCGCGGCATCCATCGCTTCGGTGTCGAGATCCCAGAGCACCTCCATGTGGTCGCTGACGAATCCGAGCGGCACGATCGCGACCGCCGACGCGCCGTGCGCGGGGAGCCCGGCGATCACGTCGCACACGTCGGGCTCGAGCCACGGCTGCGAGGGCGGACCCGAGCGGGACTGGTAGACCAGCTCCCAGGGAACCTCCCCGGCACCAGGCACGGATGCCGCGACCGCCGCCATCACGACCTCCGCCACGGCGAGATGCTGCGCGGCGTAGGCGCCGCCCTCGCCGAGGTCGCGGTGTCGTTCGTCGCCCTCGCGCGGGCCGGAGCGCTCGGCGTCGGCGGTGGGGATGCTGTGCGTGGAGAACAAGACCCGGATCTCGGTCGGGGCGATGCCGTCGGCGAGGAAGCCCGCGACCGCATCCCGCACCCCGTCCACGAACGGCTGCACGAACCCGGGATGGTCGAAGAACTGGCGCACCTTGTCGATCGTCACCGATCCGGAGAGACCCGTGTCGGTCAGGACCCGCGCGAAATCCTCGCGATACTGCCGGCAGCTGGAGAACGAGCTGTAGGCGCTCGTCGCGAGCGCGAGGAGGGTCGTGCGCTCCTCCGACGCGGCCTGCCGCACCGCGTCGTCGAGGTAGGGCGCCCAGTTGCGGTTGCCCCAGAACACCGGCAGATCGAGGCCACGACGGGCGAGCTCGCTCTCGAGCGCCGCCTTCAGCGCGCGGTTCTGCGCGTTGATCGGACTCACGCCTCCGAAGTGACGGTAGTGGTGCGCCACCTCTTCGAGCCTCTCGTCCGGGATGCCGCGGCCGCGCGTCACGTTGCGCAGGAACGGGATCACGTCGTCCTGCCCCTCCGGTCCCCCGAAGCCGGCGAGGAGAATGCCGTCGTACGCGACGGGCTCCTCCACGTACGCAGCACCGCTGCGTGCCGCCGGCGATGCATCGCGCACCGCTCCGCCCTCGATGGTCGCCAAGGTCTGCTCTGCGCTGTCGCCGCTCACTCCTCCATCCTGACACTGTGCGGCTCCGCCGGTGCACGGCAGTCGTGCCACGCTCCGTCGCCCGCGCCGCTGCTGACGTAGGCTGGGACGGTTGTCGTCGTCGCCAGCAGCGACGGGACGCGGCATCCATCCGCCCACACCCCCGGGAGCATCGCAGTGCCAGGAGAGAACCTCACCCGCATCGAGGCGCAGGAGCGCCGCGCCGTCGTCGAGACGCACGAGTACGACGTCGTCCTCGACCTCACCACGGGCCCGGAGGTGTTCCGGTCGACCGCGACCGTGCGCTTCGCCGCCACGGAGGGCGCGAGCACATTCATCGACCTCATCGCGCGGGACGTCCACTCGATCACGCTCAACGGCCGCGCGATCGATCCCACGGTCGTCTTCGCCGATTCGCGGATCGTCCTCGACGGCCTCGCCGCCGAGAACGAGCTGGTCGTCGAGGCCGACTGCCTCTACACGAACACCGGCGAGGGCCTCCACCGCTTCGTGGACCCGGTCGACGGCGAGGTGTACCTGTACTCGCAGTTCGAGGTGCCCGACTCGCGTCGCGTGTTCGCGGTCTTCGAGCAGCCCGACCTCAAGGCCGGTTTCCGGTTCACGGTGACCGCCCCGGCGGCCTGGAAGGTCGTGTCCAACTCGCCGACCCCCGAGCCGACGCCGCTCGATGGCGACCGCGCGACGTGGGCGTTCGAGCGCACGCCGAGGATCTCCTCCTACATCACGGCGCTCATCGCAGGGCCGTACGAGGCGACGTTCTCGGAGCTGACGAGCGCGTCCGGACGGGTCATCCCCCTCGGCGTCTACGCCCGCAAGAGCCTGTGGCAGCACCTCGACGCCGACTACGTCTTCGAGAAGACGCGTCAGGGGTTCGCGTACTACGAGGACAAGTTCGCCTACCCGTACCCCTTCGCGAAGTACGACCAGCTCTTCGTCCCCGAGTTCAACGCCGGGGCCATGGAGAACGCGGGCGCCGTGACGTTCACCGAGACGTACGTGTTCCGCAGCAAGGTCACCGATGCCATCAAGGAGCGCAGGGTCGTCACGATCCTGCATGAGCTCGCCCACATGTGGTTCGGCGACCTCGTCACCATGAAGTGGTGGAACGACCTCTGGCTCAATGAGTCGTTCGCCGAGTGGGCTTCGACGATCGCGACCGCGGAGGCCACCGAGTGGACCGAGGCCTGGACGACGTTCAACGCGATGGAGAAGACCTGGGCGTACCGCCAGGATCAGCTCCCGTCGACACACCCCGTCGTCGCCGAGATCAACGACCTCGAGGACGTCCAGGTCAACTTCGACGGCATCACCTACGCCAAGGGCGGCTCGGTCCTCAAGCAGCTCGCGGCGTGGGTCGGCATCGACGCGTTCTTCGCGGGCGTAGGCGCGTACTTCCGCGCGCACGAGTGGGGCAACACCGAGCTCGGCGACCTCCTCGCGGAGCTCGAGCGCACCAGCGGGCGCGAGCTCGGCACGTGGTCGAAGAAGTGGCTCGAGACGGCCGGCGTCAACACCCTCTCCCCGCTCATCGAAGAGGACGCGGAGGGGAACATCACGCGCTTCGGCGTCGTGCAGACCGCCCCGGCCGACTACCCCACGATCCGGCCGCACCGCATCGGCATCGGGTTCTACAGTCTCGAGGGCGACGCGCTCGTGCGCGTCCACCACGTCGAGCTGGACGTGGACGGCGACCGCACCGACGTGCCGGAGCTGAAGGGGCGTAAGCGTCCCGACCTCGTCCTGCTCAACGACGAGGACCTCGCGTACGCGAAGATCCGCCTCGACGAGCGCTCCCTCGCGACGGCGATCGAACATCTCGCGAAGATCAGCGACCCGCTGGCCCGCTCGCTGGTGTGGGGTGCGGCCTGGGACCAGACGCGGGATGCCGAGGCATCCCCGAGCGACTACATCGACCTCGTGCTGCGCAACATCGGCGCAGAGACGGAGTCGACCACCGTGCGGACGACCCTGGCGCAGCTCCAGCTCGCGGCCAACGCCTACGTCGCCCCTGAGCACCGGGACGCCACTCGGGCGAAGGTCGCCGATCGTCTCTGGGCGCTCGCCCGTGCCGCCGATGCCGGGAGCGACGCGCAGCTGCAGTTCGTGACCGCGTTCGCGAGTGCCGCGGCGACCCGGCCGCAGTGGGAGACGGTGAGCGGTCTGCGCGACGGTCGGACGACGCTCGACGGCCTCGACATCGACACGGACCTGTCGTGGCAGCTCCTCGTCTCCCTCGCCGCGGGCGGCTTCGTGACGGCTGCCGACGTCGACGCGGCCCTCGCCGCGGACAACACGGCGAAGGGCGGCGAGTTCGCCGCGCAGGCGAAGGCGGCCCTCCCCTCCCCGGCGGCCAAGCAGGCGGCGTGGGACTCGCTCGTGACGAGCGACGACCTCCCCAACACGGTCGTCCGCTCGGCGGCGCTGGGCTTCACCCATCCGGCCGGCGCGACGCTCCTGAAGGCGTTCGTCGACCCGTACTTCGAGATGCTGCTCCCGATCTGGAACGGCCGTACCTACCAGATCGCGAACTACCTGATCACCGGGCTGTACCCCTCCGCGCTGGCGGATGCCGCGCTGCGGGACGCGACCCGGGCCTGGCTCGCGGCGAACACCGAGGCGCCCGCCGCGCTCCGCCGGCTCGTGGCCGAGAACCTCGCCGGCGTGGAGCGCGCACTGGCTGTGCAGGAGCGCGACGCGCAGTAGGACTCGCACGGGGATGCCTCGGGTGTGTGCGCACGCCCGAGGCATCCGTCGTTCCGGAAGCGCGTTCAGGAGCCGCTGAGGCCGCACTCGTTAGGATCGGGGACGATGCTTGTTCATGCCCTGATCGGCGACAACCCGAATCCCTCGTTCTGGGAACGAGTCCTGTATCTTGCCCGCGATGCAGGCATCAAGCTGCTGATCATTCTGATCATCATCGCGGTGGCATTCCTCGCGTCCTGGATCCTCCGCCTCGTCATCCGGCGCGTCGTGAGCCGCATCGTCAACGGTGCGAAGAACAAGGCGAACGTCGACGACACCCAGGCTCTGGAACGCTCGCCGCTCGCGGCAGTCCGGCTCGTGCAGCGGACCCGGACTCTCGGCTCGATCCTGCAGAACATCGTCAACGTGACGATCGTGATCATCGCCCTGGTCCTGATCGTGAACGTCATCAACCAGAACGTCCTCGGCTCGTTCGCCCTGCTGACGGCGGCGATCGGTGCCGGCCTGGGCTTCGGCGCGCAGAACATCGTGAAGGACGTCCTCAACGGCATCTTCATCGTCGCCGAGGATCAGGTCGGCATCGGCGACGTCGTCGACCTGGGCCTCGCGACCGGCGTCGTCGAGTACGTCAGCGTGCGCGTCACACACGTCCGGGACGTGAACGGGACGCTGTGGTACGTGCGCAACGGTGAGATCACCCGCATCGGGAACATGTCCCTCGGCTGGTCGCGCGTCATCATCGACCTCGCCGTCCCCGTCGACGCGGACATCACCGAGGTCGAGAAGAATCTCCTCAACGCGGCGAAGGAGCTCGCGAAGGACCCCAAGTGGCGCACGCGGATCATCGAGCAGCCCGAGGTGTGGGGGCTCGAATCCGTCTCCGGCGATGCGCTCGTAATCCGCCTCGTCCTCAAGACTCGGGCGAACGCGAAGGACGACGTCGCTCGCGAGCTGCGCATGCGTCTGAAGCACGCGGTCGACGAGATGGGTCTGAAGCTGCCTCAGCTCACCTCGATCACGCTCACCGGCCTCGAGGGGGCGCAGCGGGTGCGCGGCGCCAACCCGCCCAAGACGCGACCGAACCCGGTCGCTGCCGCGGCGGACGAGGGTGTGATCTGGAAGCCCAAGAAGGACACATCCAAGCGTGGGCCCAAGCGCCCGCCGGCGGGAGCGGATCCCTCGTGACGGACATCACCCCCCAGAGCTTCTACGACGACATCGGCGGTCATGACACGTTCGTCCGCCTGGTCGATGCGTTCTATGCCGGTGTCGCGGCAGACGAGGTGCTCCGGCCGATGTACCCGGAGGAGGACCTCGGTCCGGCGAAGGAGCGGCTGACGCTCTTCCTCGAGCAGTACTGGGGCGGTCCCACGACGTACAGCGACACGCGCGGGCATCCGAGGCTGCGTCTGCGTCACGCTCCCTTCCCCGTCAACCCGGACGCCCGCGACCGCTGGCTGGCGCACATGCGCGCCGCCGTCGACGGGCTGGCGCTGTCGCCGCTCCACGAGTCCACGCTGTGGGACTACCTGCAGCGGGCCGCGCACGCGATGGTGAACACGTTCGAGCCCTCCGGCATCGGCCCCACGGCTGCAGGGCGTGGTGACGCGCTGCCCCTCCGTCCCGCGACCGACCCTGGCGCCCCATCGCTCTGACCGCCCGAAGCACCCGACGAAGGAGTCGATCCGATGACCGCAACGCACACCGCCGTCTCGACCGACGTTCTGGTGATCGGGTGGGGCCTGGCCGGCCTGGTCGCGGCGGGTGAAGCGGTGGCCGCCGGCAAACGGGTGGTCATCGTCGATCAGGAGCCGCGCACGAACCTCGGAGGTCAAGCCTGGTGGTCGTTCGGCGGTCTCTTCTTCGTCGACTCCCCCGAACAGCGACGGCTCGGCGTCAAGGACTCCCTCGAGCTCGCCCGACAGGACTGGTTCGGCACGGCCGGCTTCGACCGCGATGAGGACGCCTGGCCACGCCAGTGGGCGGAGGCGTACCTGCAGTTCGCCCACCAGGAGAAGCGCGCGTGGCTGCGGGAGAAGGGCGTGGGCTTCTTTCCTGTGGTCGGCTGGGCGGAGCGCGGCGGCTACACGGCACTCGGACCCGGGAATTCGGTACCCCGCTTCCACATCACATGGGGCACAGGGCCGGGGATCGTCGCGCCCTTCCGGGCCGCCGTCGAGTCGGCGGAAGCCGAAGGCCGGCTCACGATCCTCCCGCGCCATCGCGTGGAGACGCTGTCGCTGGCGGAGGGCGCCGTGGTCGGTGCCGCCGGCGACATCCTCGCCCCCAGCGGATCGGCGCGCGGCGTCGCCTCGTCGCGCGAGGTGGTCGGGACCTTCGAGGTCCGGGCTGGTGCGACGATCGTGGCCTCGGGGGGTATCGGGGGCAATCACGACCTCGTCCGGAGGAATTGGCCGGCCTCGCTCGGCGCGCCTCCCGAGGACATGGTGACCGGCGTCCCCGCCTACGTGGACGGTTCGATGCAGCCGGTGACCGAACGTGCCGGTGCACGACTCATCAACGGCGACCGGATGTGGCACTACGTCGAGGGCGTCCGCAATTGGGATCCGGTCTGGCCGGGTCACGGCATCCGGATTCTCCCCGGCCCCTCGTCCGTCTGGCTGGACGCGACGGGACGCCGCCTGCCGGTGCCGCTGTTCCCCGGCTTCGACACCCTCGGGACGCTCGCGCACCTGCGGGCGACCGGTCACGACCACTCCTGGTTCGTCCTCTCACGTCAGATCATCGAGAAGGAGTTCACCCTCTCGGGCAGCGAGCAGAACCCCGATCTCACCGGCAAGGATCTGCCGCTCCTGTTGTCGTCCCGACTGGGCAAGGGACCGGCCGCGCCGGTCCAGGCCTTCATGGACAGGGGCGAGGACTTCGTGGTCCGTGACTCGCTCGACGACCTCATCGAGGGGATGCGCGCCCTGCCCGGCGGCGCGGACCTCGATGCCGTGCGCGTTCGCCTCGAGATCGAGGCGCGAGACCGGGAGGTCGCCAACGAGTTCACCAAGGACGCGCAGATCGCCATGCTGCGCTCTGCGCGGGCGTTCCGCGGCGATCGACTCATCCGCACCGCGGCGCCGCACCGCATCCTCGATCCCCAGGCCGGACCGCTGATCGCCGTGCGCCTGCACGTGCTCACCCGGAAGTCGCTGGGCGGCATTGAGACCGACCTCTCCGCTCGCGCACTGGCCGCAGACGGCGCACCCGTCCCGGGCCTTTACGCGGCCGGCGAGGCATCCGGTTTCGGCGGCGGCGGCGTGCACGGCTATCGCGCGCTCGAGGGGACGTTCCTGGGCGGATGCTTGTTCTCAGGCAGGATCGCGGGCCGGGCGGCCGCCGCGCTGTGACGTGTCGCGAGGGCTGCACGATCTCGCGACGGTGATCAGGCGCCTGTCCTCCGCACGGGCGTCAATCCGCTCCGCACCGGGCCGCGCACGAGCACGTGTCCGCGGGCGACCGTGATGCGGGACCACGTGCCGGAGCGGCGCGCGACCGCACGTTCGTCACCACCGATGAAGCCGAGCCCGAATGCGGCGAACGCGACCCCGGCGGGCAGACCCAGCAGTGCGTCGTCGGAGGGTCCCCAGACCCGGCCGCGGACCGCGCGGACCACGTCCTCGCCGGGACTCTCGGGCAGTTCGTCGGCGACCCGGGCCATGCCCTCCTGGGCACGTGCGGCGAGGACGGATGCCGCGATCTCACCGACGGGCTCCCAATCCCCGCGCGGGGGTGCGATGCCCGCCCAGGCCGGGGCGATGGCGGTGTCGGGCAGCGCGACAGCACGCGCGTCGTCGTCAGCGGTCTGAAGAGAGGTGGGCTCCACCACGAGATCGCAGACCAACGCGGGGTCTACGGACAGGATGCGCATGCCCAGGACGGTCGGGTTCGGGTCGAGGAGACCCCGCGGCGCCAGCACCGCCGTCGTCATCGCGAGCGTCCCCGCGGACGCCTGCAGCCGCAGCCCGTCCGCTCCCATCAGCGCGGCCCGCCCCGCGAAGGTGACGAGGTCGGCGGCGGCGAGGGGATCCGGGAATCGAAGGCGTGCGGACATCCGACCTAAACTACCAATCGGCGCGGCTCACCGGCGCCGCCAGACCCGTCGGCTGCTGAGGGAGAGATGCTCGTGACAGACCTTGCCGACGGCGACACCGCGACCGACCCGGTCTCCGTGCTGTTGCGTGTCCTCGATCTCGAGGGCTCGAACGCGCGCACCACCGAAGACATCTTCACCGGCGTCTCCCAGCCCATGCCGCTCGGCAGGGTCTACGGGGGTCAGGTCCTCGCTCAGTCGATCGTCGCCGCCCAGCGCACCGTTCCCGCAGATCGGCCCGCGCACTCCATGCACGGCTACTTCCTCCGACCCGGCGATGCATCGACGGGCATCACGTTCTCCGTGGACCGCATCCACGACGGAAGGTCCTTCTCGACGCGGCGGACGCAGGCGTTCCAAGCGGGGGTCCCGATCTTCTCCATGATCTCCTCCTTCGAGGTCGAGACGCCGGGGCTGGAGCACCAGGCGGCGATGCCCGTCGGCATCCCCGACCCGGAGGAACTGGACAACGCCGAGGATCGTCTCGCCGACGCGCACCCGATGTCGCGACGCCTCTTCAGCGAGCGCCCTGTCGAGTTGCGTCACTTCCCCTCGTCGATCTACGTCTCCGTCGACGGCGAGCAGACTCCGCACCAGGCGGTGTGGATGCGAACGCGGCGCGCTCTGCCCGAAGATCCGGCGATCCATCGGGCCGCACTCGCCTACATGAGCGATCTCACCATCCAGGAGTCGATTCTGCGCGCGCACGGCGTGACGTGGACGAGGCCGGGCCTGAAGGTCGCGAGCCTCGACCACGCGATGTGGTGGCACCGCGACGGACGTGCGGACGACTGGCTCCTCTATGTGCAGGAGTCACCGAGCGCGCGGGGCGGACGGGGCCTGGCGCAGGGGCGGGTATTCTCGCGTGACGGCGTTCTGCTCGCGAGTGTCGCGCAGGAGATCATGATCCGCGTCCCGGACGCTCAGGTCTGAACGGATCAGGTCGGGACGACGTTCGCGGGTCAGCCGCGATGGGCGAACACGATGGGGTCGCCCGTGAACGGCTCCCATGCCGCGCGCTCCACTGACGAGAGGCGCAGGGGACGACCGGTCGAGGCGTCCACTTTGACGACCGTCGACGTCGCCCGCGCGTAGACGGTCTGACCGACGGTCGGATCCGACGTCTCGATGGGACTGCAGACGTCGTAGCAGACGTCGATGCTCGATCCGCCCAGCTTTCCGAACCAGAGCTGGATGTCGAGCGGATGGCGCTGATAGGGCACGGGCGCCAGGTACTCGATCTCCTGACGTGCGATGAGGGTGAGGACGCCGGTGTGGGTCCCTGACGCGAGCACCGCCGTGGATGGCGCCGTCTCCCCCTCTGCGGGGAGCCAGAAGGCGCGCACACGCGCCTCTTCGAGGAGCTTCAGCATCGACGTGTTGTTGACGTGGTTGTACGCGTCCAGGTCCCCCCAGCGGAGCGGGATCGGAATATGCAGCCGCTGGTGCGACGCCGATGAAGCCTCAGTCACGGGTGAGCTTGCGATAAGCGGAACGGTGCGGCTTGGCCGCCTCCGGTCCGAGGCGTTCGATCTTGTTCTCCTCGTACGCCTCGAAGTTGCCCTCGAACCAATACCACTTGTCCGGATCGGTGTCGGTGCCCTCGTAGGCGAGGATGTGCGTCGCGATGCGATCCAGGAACCACCGGTCGTGGGTGATCACCACGGCGCATCCGGGGAACTCGAGCAGCGCGTTCTCCAGGGACTGCAGCGTCTCGACGTCCAAGTCGTTCGTCGGCTCGTCGAGAAGGAGGAGATTGCCGCCTTCTTTGAGCGTCAAGGCCAGGTTGAGGCGGTTGCGCTCTCCACCGGAGAGCACGCCAGCCTTCTTCTGCTGGTCGGGACCCTTGAATCCGAACTTCGACACATACGCCCGTGAGGGAATCTCGGTCTTACCCACGGTGATGATGTCGAGCCCGTCCGAGACGACCTCCCACAGGGTCTTGGTGGGATCGATGTTCGCGCGCGACTGGTCGACGTAACTGATCTTGACCGTCTCGCCGATCTTGAGATCTCCGCCGTCGAGCGGCTCGAGACCGACGATTGTCTTGAAGAGCGTCGTCTTGCCGACGCCGTTCGGGCCGATGACACCGACGATGCCGTTCGGCGGGAGACTGAAGCCGAGTCCGTCGATGAGCGAGCGGCCGTCGAAGCCCTTCTGCAGATTCTTGGCCTCGATGACCACGCTGCCGAGCCGCGGCCCCGGGGGGATCGTGATCTCCTCGAAATCGAGTTTGCGCGTACGGTCAGCCTCAGCCGCCATCTCCTCGTAGCGGGCCAGGCGAGCCTTCGACTTCGCCTGTCGGCCCTTCGCGTTCGACCGGACCCAGTCGAGCTCGTCGGCGAGTCGCTTCGCGAGCTTGGCATCCTTCTTGCCTTGGATCGCCAGACGCTCGGCCTTCTTCTCGAGGTACGTGGAGTAGTTGCCCTCGTACCCGATCAGGCGACCGCGATCTACCTCGGCGATCCACTCCGCGACGTTGTCGAGGAAGTACCGATCATGCGTGATCGCGATCACGGCGCCGGGGTACTTCTGGAGGTGCTGTTCGAGCCAGAGCACGCTCTCCGCGTCGAGATGGTTGGTCGGCTCATCGAGCAGGAGCAGATCCGGCTTCTGGAGCAAAAGCTTCGTCAGGGCGACACGTCGCTTCTCGCCACCCGACAACGGGCCGATCTCGGTATCGCCGGGCGGCGTGCGCAGCGCGTCCATCGCCTGCTCGAGCTGCGAATCGAGGTCCCAGCCATCCGCGGCGTCGATCTCCTCCTGCAAGACGCCCATCTCGGCGAGCAACGCATCGAAGTCCGCGTCCGGGTCGGCCATCAGGCCGGAGATCTCGTTGAACCGATCGACCTTCGCCTTGATGGCGATACCCTCCTGGATGTTCTCCAGCACCGTCTTCGACTCGTCCAGCTCCGGCTCCTGCATGAGGATGCCCACGCTGAAGCCGGGCGACAGCTTCGCTTCGCCGTTCGACGGTTGGTCGAGCCCGGCCATGATCTTGAGGATCGTGGACTTCCCCGCGCCGTTCGGGCCGACCATGCCGATCTTGGCCCCCGGCAGGAACGCCATCGTCACATCGTCGAGGATCAGCTTGTCGCCGACCGTCTTGCGGGCACGGACCATCTGGTAGATGTACTCAGCCACGATGTTTAAACACTCTCCAAATCAATACCTCGACTCAAGACTCAGGCCACACGCTTCGCGGACCGCACAGCTGATCGTGCTCGACACGCAACGACACCGGAAACGATGATCATCACCAGTCCGAGCGCCGACAGAGCCGATCCCCAAAGAAACCAGTCAGTCGCCAGGCTGCGGGGAGCCTGCCACATGAGGGACGTCCATAGGAGGTAGAACCCGACGGCGCCAATCAGGACTCCCGCGATCCCGGTCGCCCACGCCACAACCACTGGTGGTGATGGTTTGCGCATGGCATCCAGCTTAGACAGGCCGAGCGAGGCGCTCGGCACGATCCCGGCGTAGCAATAGGTGATGTCAGATGTACTCAGCCATAACCAACCCAGTCTACGGGCGGACGGAGTGCCTTCCCGCCGTGCCCGGATCACCAGTCGATGGGACGGGTCTTCCCCAGGAGGCAGCGCCCGTCGCCGAGGACCGGGAGCACCCGTGTGACCGGACTGCCGGTCGCAGGTCCGACCTGGCCGACGAGGCACTGCTCGTCCTTCCACAGAACCGAGAACTGGATGCTCTCTGCGGGGTTGCCCACCGTGGAGGTGTCTTCGGTGACCTGCATGGCCTTCTTGTCGAATCCCACACCGACGAGAGCGTCGATGTACGCCCGACCCTCGGCGCGATGCGACCCCGCCCACACGGACTGGGTGACGCGCGTGAAGACGGGGAGGTTCTCCGCCGCGGTGCCGTCGGGGACGAGCTCGGCGATCGCCGACGCCGACGCAGAGGGCGTCGCGGACTGGCCGGAGGGTGCAGGACTCGCCGGCGTGGTCGCCGGGGACGCCGCTGTACCCGTGCATCCCGTCAGGGTGAGCGCGGCGGCGCCGAGCACGATCGCTGTGACCCAGGCTGCGCGCGCAGAAGTTCGGGTGTGCCGGGCCATCCCCCGAGTCTACGGCGGGGCGAGCTGGGTGGCTGCCGACAGCTCAGAACGGGATGTCGTCCTTCGCCATAGGCCGCTGCGGGACTGCCGCCGCCGGAACCGCAGCAGGCGCACCCCAGTCCCCGCCACCCGCCGACGGTGGCGTGGCCCATGCGTCACCGGCTTCCGGCGGGACGGCAGCCACCTCACCGGCATCGTCGCGGTGAACGCCGTCGCCGGGCCGCAATGCGCGTTCGAACGTCGTCGTCCCCCACCGCAAATCGTGCCCGATCGCTTCGGCGTCGATCTCGACACTGAGTCCGCGCTTCGCGGTGGTCTCCCACTCGCGGAGGCGGAGTCGGCCGGTCAGGATGATCCGCTCGCCCTTGTGGAGCGATGCTCCCACGTGTTCGGCGAGTTGCCGGAAGGCGGACACCGAGTACCAGTTCGTCGACGTCTCGATCCATTCGTTCTTCGCCCTGTCGAAGTGCCGCTGACTGCTCGCGAGCCGGAAGGTCGTGACGGGGATCCCGGTCCCGGTCCGACGGCGCTCCGGCTCGGTTGCGACATTGCCGGTGATGGTGATCAGATCGCTCATTTCGCTCCTCTCGACACCGAGGTCGGTCCTCGGGCGCTCCGGTGCCCGAGTGCCCGTCGGACACCGGAGCCGTGTCTCACTCTGGCCGGCGATGCGCGTGCGCGACCGCTGCCCAGAGGTCGCTGTGGATGGGCGATCCGCTGTCCTGTGCTGGGGAGGAGAAGGCCGGCGCCGAGCGCATCGGCGGATGTCGGAGGGCGAAGATAGCTTCGATTCGAGGAGGAACGAATGTCACTGACCGTCGCACCGGCATCCATTCAGACACCGGCATTGCGCCGAGGAACACCGCTGCAGCTCGTCGCCGTGGGAAACGGTCGCTGGCGGGTCATCGACGCCGCCGGCCGGATCGCCGGCCATCTCGACGCTCTGATCGACCCGCGAGGTGTGCGCTACCGCGCTCGGCGCTATCACCCGGGGTCCCGAGCGTTCCGCGATCTCGGCGACTTCTGGTCAGCCGACGACGCGGTTGATTGTCTGAGGTTCGCGCGCTGACCGGGTCAGCCGTCTATACGAGAGCGTCGTACGTCTCCAGTAGCGCGATCGGGGCTCCCGTGCGCACGCGCTCCCAGGACGCTTCCAGAATGGCCGCGGCTCGCTCGAGGTCCTGTGCCGGCGCCGTGAACGGAATCCGCAGCCGGCGCTCGTGGCCACCGTCGACCCCGAACCGCGGCCCCGCAGACAAGAGCAACCCGGAGGACCGGGCGTCCATCACCAACGGCGCACTGAGCGGGGCCGGGAGATCGACCCATAGCGACATGCCGCCGTCCACGTCGGGCACGCGCCAGGAGGGCAGACGCGCCCGCAGTGCGGCCGCCACCGCATCACGTCCGGTGCGGAGCAGATGCGACCGCTGCGGCAGGATATCGTCCAGACGTTCGACCAGGACTTCCGCGATGGCCTGCTCCAGTTCAGGGGTTCCGAGGTCGTGCGCGGATCGGGCCACCGCGAGCCGCCGCACCACTTCCACGTCCGCGCGGATCCAGCCGACGCGCAGTCCGCCCCACACCGTCTTGCCGAGCGACCCCACCCTCAGCACCTTCGTTCGCGCGGAGCGATCGGCGCCGAACGGGACGGGCGTCGCCGCTCGGTCGATGTCGAGGTCGGCGGTGGTCTCGTCGACGACCACGACCGAGCCGGCGCGCGTCGCGGCGTCGAGGATGACCGTGCGCTCGTCCGGCGACATCGTCCGCCCGGTCGGGTTCTGAAAGTCGGGCATCAGGTACGCAAGTGTGGGCAGCGTCCGTGAGAAGACCTGGGCGGCGCGGTCCAGATCCCACCCGTCGTCGGTCGTCACGGGCACGCTCACGAGCCGCGCTCCCGCGCGCCGCAGCGCCTCGGCGGCATGTGGATAGGTCGGCGTCTCGATCGCCACGCGCTCGCCGCGGCGCACGAGCACCGACGCGAGCAGATGAATCGCGCTCTGGGCGCCGGTGGTGACGAGGATCTGCTCCACCGAGGTGGGCAGACCTCGTCGTGAGTATCGGTCCGCGATCGCCTTTCGCAGCCCTTCGCGCCCCACGACGTCATATCCGGACCGCGAGATGATGCGACTCGCGGAACCTGTCACCTCGGACACGACGCCCGCGAGTCCTGGCCACGCCGGCGGGCTCGCCTGCTGGAGGTCGATACTCTCCACGCCGCCGACAGCGGCCGGCCATGTCGAGTCCCTGGCGAGTGGCAGCGTCACGCTTCCCGAGCCCCGGAGACTCTCGATGTGGCCGGTGTCGCGCAGACTGCGATAGGCGGCGGCGACGGTCGTCCGGCTCACGGCGAGAGCCGATGCGAGCTCTCGCTCGGCGGGCAGTGCGGTCCCCGGTGCGACGCGACTGTCCAGACAGAGCAGCCGCACGCCGTCCGCCAGGGCTTCGTACGCGGGCTCCCGAGAACGCCACGCACCGAGAAGGGCGCTGAGTGCGCGGGCGGAGATGCGCGAATCCACGGATCCACCATAACCGGATTGGCATTCTCCGCAAATGCCAATTCTACGATGAGATGACTTCATGACACGAAGGATCGTCCAACTCCTCGTCGGCCTCGTCCTCTACGGCGCGGGCTGTGCGCTCACGCTCGAGGCCGGGTTCGGCGTGGATCCGTGGACGGTCTTCGCGCAGGGACTGTCCATTCACACCGGTATCGGTATCGGCTGGATCACCAACATCGTCGGCTTCCTCGTCCTGCTCCTCTGGATCCCCCTCCGTCAGCGCCCCGGGATCGGCACCGTGGCGAACATCCTTCTCGTGGGCACGAGCATCCAGGCGACGCTCGCCGTCGTTCCACCCGTCCAAGGGGTCGTCCCTCGCATCGCCGTGTTCGTGGCGGGCGTCGTGAGTGTCGCGTTCGCGAGCGGGCTCTACATCGGCGCACGGTTCGGACCGGGACCCCGCGACGGCCTCATGACGGGGATGCACGCCCGGCTCGGATGGCCCGTCTGGCTCTGCCGCGCGAGCGTCGAGGTGACCGTGCTCATCGCGGGATGGCTTCTCGGCGGCACGGTCGGCGTCGGGACCCTTGTCTTCGCGGCGAGCATCGGCCCGCTCGTTCACCTCGCGCTCCCCCTGCTCGACACGCGGCGCGTGTCGAGCCGAGCTGCGCTTCGCTCGTCGACCGCGGGAGCCGCCGTCGCAGGGGACGGCAGCGGTCGCTCCTGAGGGCGCGTCCGCGTCTCAGTGCTCGCGGAACTCGGGCCAATCGCTGCCGGGCGTCATGCTGGCATGGAGGGCGTTCTTGGCGATCTCCATGGTGGGATAGCACCCAGCAGCAGCCTGCGCACCGGCCATCGTGACGGTGAAGCCCCGTTCGTCCCGCCGGATGCTCCCGACCACCCCCGAACGTCCGTATGCGACCCAGATCGTGTGACGAATGTCGGTCGTGCTCATGTCCGCTCCCTCCGACTCCGCCGAGGCTACGCTCCTCCGACGCGGCGCGCCAGAGGCGGACGGGTACCTGTCCCGCCGTCGGCACCGGTAGCCTGTATGGGTCCTTCCCTCCGTAGCTCAGGGGACAGAGCGAGCGGTTTCTACCCGCAAGGTCGGGGGTTCGAATCCTCCCGGGGGGGCGCTGTGATGAGTCGCGAGTGGCGTGCGCGTCGCTGGGTTCCGTGCGCATCGTCCGCTCCTCCCCACCGAGGACCCGAGGTCCTCGGGTCCCACGATCCCCGCTCGCCGGGAGCCTCGTCCCGGCGCTTCATTAGGATGGGCGCATGGTGGGAGCATCCGACAACGACCGACTCGTCTGGATCGACTGCGAGATGACGGGACTCGATCTCGACGTCGACGAGCTTGTCGAGATCGCCGTCGTCGTCACGGACTTCGAGCTGAACGTGCTGGACGAAGGCTTCCAGATCGTGATCAAGCCGGATCCGTCGGCGCTGGAGCACATGAACGAGTTCGTAACGAACATGCACAAGGCGTCCGGCCTGTTCGACGAGATCCCGCACGGGGTGAGTGTCGCGGAAGCCGAGTTCGAGGCGCTCGAGTACATCCAGCGCTTCGCCCCGATCGAGGGGAAGGCGCCGCTCGCAGGCAACACGATCGGCACCGATCGGATGTTCCTGGCGAAGTACATGCCGCGCGTCGACCGGTGGCTGCACTATCGGAATGTCGACGTGTCGAGCATCAAGGAGCTGTCGCGTCGCTGGTATCCGCGCGTCTACATCCATGCCCCGTCGAAGCAGGGAGGGCACCGCGCCCTCGCCGACATCCGGGAATCCATCCGAGAGCTCGCCTATTACCGTGAGGCCGTGTTCGTTCCGCCTCCCGGTCCGAGCAGTGAGACCGCCAAAGCGGCAGCGGCCTCCGCGGTGTCTTCCTACGTGTCCGGGGTGTGAGAGAATCGTGTGGTTGTCCCGACGCGTCGGGACCACGGTGGCTATAGCTCAGTCGGTAGAGCACCTGGTTGTGGTCCAGGGGGTCGCGGGTTCAAGTCCCGTTAGCCACCCCACAGGCGGCCGTCCACCGATGGGAGCCGCGCCGCGGGTGGAATCCGTACACGGCCAGGCAGGCTTGTGATCATGGACATGGATGCCGAGCGATTCGACGCCCTCGTCGTGGACGAGCTCGATGCTCTCCCGGACGATATGGTCGACGGGCTGGACAATGTGATATTCGTGACGGAGGACCGCCCGACGGACGGCACCCTGGACCTGCTCGGCCTCTACGAGGGTTGGTCGCTCCCGGAGCGGGATCGGTACGGCTCGGGCGAGCTGCCGGACCGCATCATCGTCTACCGCGAGCCCCACCTCGCGAACTGCGACGACGAGGAGACCCTGCGCGAAGAGGTCCACACGACGCTCGTCCACGAGATCGCGCACTATTACGGGATCGACGACGCTCGTCTGCATGAATTGGGCTGGGCGTGAGTCTGACGACGCCGGACATCCGGGAAGACGTCGAGTTCGACACCTCATCCGACGCGGACAGGCCGTGGCAGACGGTGGTGTGGAACGATCCGGTGAATCTGATGAGCTACGTCGTCCACGTGTTCCGTCAGTACTTCGGATTCTCCGTGGAAGAAGCCACGCGACTCATGCTGGCGGTTCACCACGATGGTCACGCTGTCGTGGCCGAGGGACCCCGCGAACAGATGGAGCTGCACACGAACGCCATGCACGATTACGGACTCTGGGCGACGCTGCGCAAGGCGCCGCGATGACCGATCCGCACACCGTCATCCTGGAGATGACCCGGATCGAGGCCGGTCACCTCGCAGATCTGGTCGCCCAGTTCAGCGCACTTCTGCAGGACCGTGAAGCGTCCGTCGGCGGCGCACCGAGCGACCCCGCGCTCGCCCGCCTGGTCCCGGACGCCTATCCGGACGACGCCGAAGCCGCGCGTGAATTCCGCGACCTCACCGAAACCGCCCTGCTCCACCGTAGGGCCGAAGACGCCGCGACCGTGCTCGCCAGCATCGGGGTGGACACCACGAAGGATGCCTCCGCGGCGGACGCGCGCACCGCGCACGTCGTGCGGCTCGACCCCGAGCAGCTGAACGCGTGGCTCCGCACGCTCGCGGCCCTGCGGCTCGTCCTCGCGATACGTCTCGGAATCGATGACGAAGACGACCATGATGAGGACGATCCGCGATTCGGGGTCTACGACTGGCTGGGCTATCGACTGGAAGGGCTCGTCCACGCCGCGGAGGCCTGAGGAGGCGAGACCTCACGGGATCGCGAAGAGCTGGGTCGCATGGCGGTGCGGCGCGTCGCGCGCGATGTGCCGGTCCTCCTGCTCGGCCCATCGATCCCAGTGCGGTCGGTACGTGTCGCCGTCCCGCTCCAGCGCGCGACGCCGACGCGACGACGCGGGCGCCTCGAGCCAGATGCGAACGTCAGCCAGCCCCGCGGTCTGTGGTGTCAGAATCCCCGAGCCTTCGACGATGAGCGGCAGAGACGGATCCACGGCGTGCGCTTCCGCGTACGCCGACGCGTCCCAGTCCCACCGCTGCCAGATCCCGATCAGCCCGCGGCCGTGCGGTACCAGGATCTGTTCCCGAGCGGCTTCGACCCCCGCCCGCAGCCCGTCCCATCCCGGGTAGATGGCGTCGAGTCCGACGAGCTGAACCCTTCCCCGCAGCGGCCAGCGAGCCACGATGTCGCGCGCGAGGCTCGATTTGCCGGCGCCGCTGCGCCCGTCCAGCAGGATGACCGGGTTGGACGTCGAGAGTTCGAGGACCGCGCGGGCGACCGCAACCGAAGCCTCACGAAGGGCGGCCGCGACCGGGTCGAGCCCGCTACTTCTTGAGGGCTCGGATGACACGACTCAGCGCGCGACCGCACACCCACGCGAAGGGGATCGCAACGGCGAGGAAGGACACCACGTTCGGCTCGAAGCGGAGATCGTCCCCTCGTCGGACGTAGGCACCCAGCGGGACGGCGTAGCCACCGCCACCACCGCCCCCGTTCCCGGACTCATCGGATCCGCCGCCGAACCCCGACCACGTGAGCGCCACCGGGATGATGCGGATGCCGTCGACATCCTGCTGTTCGCCGTATGCGCTGTGGACGCCGAACGATGCCGACTGCTTGCCGAGTTCGAGTGCGATGTTGGGCATGAGTCCACGGTACCCGGCCGCGATGCGGCTGCCTACGCCCTTGACGACAGCGGATCCGGTCATGGCCGCGGCGGGCGCGGGTTCGAGGGCATCGCGCCGACATCCCGCCGCGATCCGAGCAGCGTGGCCCTGGTCACGGCACCGGAGCCGAAACGCTCGGCGGCGCCGTCGAGAGCCCCCTCGATACGGCGCCATTCCTGGTCATCGTCCCAGAGGGGCATGCCGCCCCCGCCGGCGGGACGCAGCTTCTCTGCTCGCACCCCCACCAGCCTCACCGGGAGCGGACGGTCGAGTTGAGCGAAGAGCTCGATGGCGGCCGTCCCGAGACGCTGGCCGACCGCCGTCGGGTCCGACAGAGCCTGCGCACGCGTGATGGTGGTGAAGTCGGCGAAACGGACCTTGATCGAGACCGTCGAAGCCTCCCATCCGTTCTTGCGGAGCCGAGCGCCGACACGGTCGGCGAGGCGACGCAACTCCGTCCGCAGCGTGTCGTCGTCCGAGATGTCGACACGGAACGTCTCCTCGTGCCCGACGCTCTTCTCGACGCGATCGGTCTCGATCTCGCGGACATCGATGCCGCGCGCGAGCTGCCATACCCGTTCGCCCATCGCCGGTCCCATGACCCGATCGAGCACCGCGCGCGGAGTGTCGAGGATGTCCCCGATCGTGCGGATGCCACGCGCCTCGAGCGCTTCCGCGGACTTCGGCCCCACACCCCACAGCGCTCTGACGCTGCGAGGGGCGAGGAAGGTGGCGGTGTCGGCCTCCGCGATGATCAGAAGTCCGTCGGGCTTGCTGATCGTGGAGGCCATCTTCGCGACGTGCTTCGTCGCGGCGACGCCGACGCTGCAGGTGAGTCCGGTCTCCTCGAGGATCCGTCGTCGCAGCGTTCGCGCAATGATGCCCGGACTCCCCCACAGCCGGCGCGCACCGCGGACGTCGAGGAACGCTTCATCGATGGAGAGCGGCTCCACCAGGGGCGTCACGTCATGGAAGATCCGCATCACCTGGGACGACAGCTCGAGGTACCGCGGAAAGTGCGGTGCGACGACGATCGCGGCGGGGCACAGACGCAGAGCCTGCGCGACGGGCATCGCCGAGCGGACTCCGAAGCGCCGCGCCTCGTACGACGCGCTCGACACCACCCCACGGCCCTCGACTCCCCCGACGATGATCGGCATCCCCCGCAACGAGGGATCGTCCAGGATCTCCACCGACGCGTAGAACGCGTCCATGTCGACATGAAGGATGCCGGTGCCGCTGTCATCGGCGTCGTCGGGCGAGACGAGTCTGCCCGAACCGTCACCTCGCCCCATGCATCCATTCTCTCCGAGGGTGGGGACACGGACCGCTATTCGGCTGCGCGCTCCAGCACGAGCTCGCGGACGCGCGCGGCATCGGCCTGGCCGCGCATCGCCTTCATGACGGCTCCGATCACGGCGCCGGCCGCCTGGACCTTGCCCTCGCGGATCTTCTGGAGCACATCGGGCTGAGCCGCCAGTGCGTCGTCGATCGCGGCGATCAACGGTCCGTCATCGGAGACGACGGCCAGACCACGGGCATCGACGATCTCCTGCGGACTGCCTTCCCCTGCCACCATCCCTTCGAGGACCTGACGCGCGAGCTTGTCGGTGAGCGTGCCGCTGTCGACGAGCAGCTGGAGGGCCGCCACGTCAGCCGGGGAGACCAGGTCGACCGCTTCGCGATTCTGTGCGTTCGCGATGCGCGTGAGCTCGCCGGTCCACCACTTCCGGGCGGCGGCAGGCGATGCGCCCGCAGCGACCGTCGCCTCGACTTCGGCGATCAACCCGCCGTTCGCGACGTCACGGAACTCGAGGTCGGTGAACCCCCACTCCTCCTTCAGCCGGCGGCGGCGCGCGGCCGGCGGCTCGGGCAGGGCGGCGCGCAGCTCGGCGATGAGGTCGGCACCCGGGACAACGGGCAGCAGGTCCGGCTCGGGGAAATAGCGGTAGTCGTCGGCGTCGGACTTCGGCCGGCCCGGTGACGTCGTGCCTGTGTCCTCGTGCCAGTGACGGGTCTCCTGCGTGATCGTTCCACCCGCGGCGAGGATCGCCGCCTGGCGCTGGATCTCATAGCGGACCGCGCGCTGCACGGAGCGCATCGAATTGACGTTCTTTGTCTCCGTGCGCGTTCCGAGCTTCTCCTGGCCACGCGGCCGCAGCGACACGTTGGCGTCGCAGCGCAGGTTGCCGCGCTCCATCCTCGCATCCGAGATCCCCAGTGAGAGGACGATGTCGCGGATGGTGCGGACATAGGCGGCGCCGAGCTCGGGAGCCCGGTGCTCGGCGCCGAAGATCGGCTTCGTCACGATCTCGACGAGCGGGACGCCGGCGCGGTTGTAGTCGACGAGCGAGTACTCCGCTCCCTGGATCCGACCGGTCGCGCCACCCACGTGCGTGAGCTTGCCGGCATCCTCTTCCATATGCGCGCGCTCGATCGGCACACGGATCACGGTGCCGTCCTCGAGCTCGACCTCGACCTCGCCCTCGAAGGCGATGGGCTCGTCGTACTGCGAGATCTGGTAGTTCTTCCCGAGGTCCGGATAGAAGTAGTTCTTGCGTGCGAAACGGCTGGAGGGCGCGATTGAGCACCCCAGCGCGAGCCCGAGACTGATCGAGTAGCGAACGGCCTCGCCGTTCACGACGGGGAGGGAACCCGGCAGTCCGAGGTCCACCGGCGCGAGATCCGTGTTGGGCTCCCGCCCGAACGAGTTCGGCGCCGCGGAGAACATCTTCGTCGCGGTGTTGAGCTCGACGTGCACCTCGAAACCGAGCACCGGCTCGAAGAGCTCCAGTGCCTTGTCGAAGTCCATGATCGCGTCCTTGGCCATCAGCGTGCCCCTCCCAGAACCGGCGCGCGGTCGAGCAGCGGACCGCCCCAGCTGTCCACCAGCACCGATTCGACGGCGGCTCCCACGCGGTACAGACGTGCGTCCTCGCGCGCGGGCGCAAGGAACTGGATACCGACCGGGAGCCCGTCCTCCTCGGCCAGCCCGGCGGGGATCGAGATACCCGGGACGCCCGCGAGGTTCGCGGGGATCGTGGTCACGTCGTTGAGGTACATCTGCAGCGGGTCGTCGATCTTCTCGCCGAGCTTGAATGCGGTGGTCGGCGCCGACGGCGTCGCGATCACGTCGACCCGCTCGAAGGCGGCGGCGAAGTCGCGCTGGATGAGTGTGCGGACCTTCTGCGCGGAGCCGTAGTAGGCGTCGTAGTAGCCCGCCGACAGCGCGTAGGTGCCGAGGATGATGCGGCGCTTGACCTCGTCGCCGAATCCCGCGTCGCGGGTCGCGGCCATGACGTCCTCCACCGTGCCCCCGGGGACGTTCACACGCATGCCGAAGCGGACCGAGTCGAACTTGGCGAGGTTGCTCGACGCCTCGGCCGGCAGGATGAGGTAGTACGCGGCGACCCCGTACTCGAAGTGGGGCGCGCTGATCTCGACGATCTCGGCACCGCGTGCCTCCATCGCCGCGAGCGCTGCTCGGAACGCCGTCGACACTCCGGGCTGGAAACCGCTGTCGGGTAGTTCGCGGATGACACCGACGCGGAGACCGCGCAGGACATCCCCCCGCGCGCCTTCCCGTGCCGCATCCGCGAACGACGGCCACGCATCCGCGAGGGACGTGCTGTCGTTAGCGTCGTGCCCGCCGATGACGTCGTGCAGCAGTCCGGCATCGAGCACGGTTCTGCTGACCGGCCCGACTTGGTCGAGTGACGACGCCAGCGCGATCGCTCCGTAGCGACTCACACCGCCGTACGTGGGCTTCACGCCCACCGTGCCGGTGACGTGCGCCGGCTGACGGATCGAGCCGCCGGTGTCGGATCCGAGCGCCAGGGGTGCTTCGAAGGCGGCGACAGCGGACGCCGATCCACCCCCCGAGCCACCGGGGATCCGCTCGAGGTCCCAGGGGTTGTGCGTGGGGCCGTACGCCGAATGCTCGGTGGAGGAGCCCATGGCGAACTCGTCCATGTTCGTCTTCCCGAGCGGGACGAGGCCGGCGGCGCGCGCGCGGGACACGACCGTCGCGTCGAACGGGGACATGTACCCCTCGAGGATGCGCGAGCCGCTGGTGGACGGCATGTCGGTCGTGACCAGCACGTCCTTGATGGCGAGCGGAACGCCGGCGAGCGGGCCGAGCGCGTCGCCGGCGGAGCGGCGACGATCGATCCCGGCGGCCACCTCGAGCGCGTGGTCGCTGACGTGGAGGAAGGCGTGCACGTCGCCGTCGACGGCAGCGATGCGGTCCAGATGAGCCCGCGTCGCTTCGACGCTCGACACGGTGCCCGACGACAGCTCCGCCGCGAGGTCGGCCGCGCTCAGGCGCGTGAGGTCAGTCACTGCTCCTCCCCCAGGATCGCCGTCACCCTGAACCGCCCGTCCGCCGCATCCGGCGCGTTCTGGAGCGCTTGCGCGAGCGTCAGGGTGGCGCCCACCTCGTCCGCGCGGTAGACGTTCTCCAGCGGGATCGGATGGCTCGTCGCGGGAACGTCCGGCGTGGCGACCTGAGACACCTTGGCGATGTTGTCGACGATGACGTCGAGCTGCCCGGTGAGGCGCTCGATCTCATCATCGCTCAACTGAATGCGGGAGAGCACACCGAGATGGCGCACGAGATCGGGGGTGATTTCAGACACTCCCCCAGTCTAGTTGGGCCTCTTCGCCCGCCTCACCGCGGGCGTAGTCTGGCGCGGTGACGACGTACGACCCGCCTCGCCCCTGGATCCGCAGCTACGCCCACGGCGTACCGGAGGATCTCCCGCCGGTCACCGGATCGTTGATCGACATCGTGGCCGCGTCGGCGCGCGACTACCCGGACGCGCCGGCGCTGCAGTTCTTCGGCCGGACGACCTCCTACCGTGACTTGCAAGAGCAGATCGACCGCGCCGCGGGCGGACTGCGCGCGCTGGGCGTGCAGGCCGGTGATCCCGTGGCCATCGTGCTGCCGAACTGTCCACAGCACATCGTCGCGTTCTACGCCGTGCTGCGCGTGGGCGCCGTCGTGGTGGAGCACAACCCGCTCTACACGCCGCGTGAGCTTCGCAAGCAATTCGAGGATCACGGCGCCAAGACGGCGATCGTGTGGAGCAAGGCCGTCAAGACCGTCCAGGCATTCCCCGACGACCTCGCCGTTCCGCGGATCGTCTCCGTCGACGTCACGACCGCCATGCCGCTGGCCACCCGACTCGCCCTCCGCCTCCCGATCGCGAAGGCGCGCGAGTCGCGCCGCGCGCTCCACGAGCGCGTGCAGGACACGACGCCCTGGGAAGGGATCGTCGGGGCGGACCCGCTGCCCGACGGGGTCCCCCGCCCCCACACCGACGATCTCGCGATCATCCAATACACGAGCGGGACCACGGGCACGCCCAAGGGCGCCGCGCTGACGCATCGGAACCTCCTCTCGAACGCCGCGCAGGCGCGCGCGTGGGTTCCGTCGATCGTGCGCGGCGACGGGTGCGTCGTGTACGCGGTGCTGCCCATGTTCCACGCCTACGGGCTCACCCTGTGCCTCACCTTCGCGATGTCGATGGGCGCTCGGCTGGTGCTGTTCCCCCGCTTCGACCCCGACATGGTGCTGACCGTGACGAAGAAGCACCCGGCCACGTTCCTCCCGCTCGTGCCGCCGATCGCGGAACGCCTGCTCAGCGCCGCACGGGAGAAGGGCGTCTCTCTCGCCGGAACGGCCATCGCCATCTCCGGCGCGATGGCGCTGCCTCACGAGCTCGTCGTCCCCTTCGAAGCCGCGACGGGGGGCTATCTCGTCGAGGGCTACGGCCTGTCGGAATGCTCTCCCGTCCTGATGGCGAATCCTGTGGCCGAGAACCGCGTCCCGGGCACCGTCGGCCTTCCACTGCCGGGGACGGAATGCCGCGTGGTCGACCCCGAAGATCCGACGAAGGACGTCCCACCGGGAACGCGAGGCGAACTCGTCGTCCGTGGTCCGCAGGTGTTCCAGGGCTACTACGGCAAGCCTGAGGAGAGCGATGCCGTCTTCGTGGACGGGTGGTTCCGCACGGGCGACATCGTGACGATCGACGACGCGGGCTTCGTGCGCATCGTCGACAGGATCAAGGAGCTCATCATCACCGGCGGGTTCAACGTGGCGCCGACCGAGGTGGAGGGCGCTCTGCGCCAGCACCCCGACATCGAGGACGTCGCCGTCGTCGGCATCCCCGATGAGCACTCCGGCGAGCAGGTCGTCGCCGCCGTCGTGCCGACCGCCGGTCGAGACGTCGACGTCGACGCTATCCGTGAGTATGCCCGCGGCATCCTGACCCCGTACAAGGTGCCGCGCCGCATCTTCGTGGTCGACGAACTGCCGAAGTCGCTCATCGGGAAGGTGCTGCGCCGTCAGGTGAGGGACCGCATCATCGCCCTCACGACGGGAGGAGCGCCAGCCGCGTGAGGACGGCGGGCGCGTCCCTCGTGCGCTATACCTCGAGGTCACCGGGCCTGGGCTGGATCCAGGTCGGTGTCGCGTAGCCCTCGTCCCAGGGGAAGCGTCGTTCCTTGTCGTCGTACGTGAGTTGCAGGAGTTCGACGGAGAACTCGGGTGGGCGCTGGTAGAACCGGTTCGCGGCGAATGCGATCTGCCCGGCGTTCGGGACAGGCTCGACGACGACGCGATGGGCCCAGCCCTCAAACTGCAGCATCTGCCCGGGCACGAGGTCGGCTCCTCCCCGGACTCGACCCGCGACGTCATTCAGGACTGCGGCCGATGAACCGGGATCGAGGCCGACGACGAGGAGCTCGGGATGACCGACGCCGAACAAGCCGACGGTGTAGGCGAAGGGCGTCAGCTCGCGCTGCGCGTCGCCACCGACGTACTGGATGTAGACGCCATGGCGGCGAATCGTCTGAGCGGTGTGCTGATCCTCCTGATCGAGCCAGGCGTCGATCGCGGTGTCTGAAGTAGGTCCCATGTCGAATCCTTTCTGGAATGAAAGGAGCGTAGAACATATCTACGAATGCGCGAATCGACTATCCACAGGCTGCGCTCTGCCCGGCAACGGCGACGGTGGCGGCAAGAGCGCCAGGCTCAGCCTGCGTCGGACCGCGCCGCATCGAGCGCAGCCGGCCCTTGCTCGACCAGGACGCGGAACTGCGAGGCGTCGATGATGCGGACGCCCAGCTCCTCCGCTTTCGCCAGCTTGGAACCCGCGCCCGGACCTGCCGCGACGAAGTCGGTCTTCTTCGACACACTCGAAGCCGCCTTGCCGCCCGCGTCGATGATGGCCTGCTGCGCCCCCTCGCGCGAGTAGCCGTCGAGCGAACCGGTCGCAACGACGGTGAGGCCGTCGAGGACGCCGCCTGACGCCGTCGCGGCGCCCGGCCCCGGATGACCCGGGGTCGTGAGCCGCGCACCCGCGGCCCCCCATCGATCGACGATCTCCCGATGCCAATCGACCTCGAACCAGTCGATCACGGCGTCCGCGATGATGCCGCCGACCCCTTCGACATCAGCGAGTTCATCTCGCGACGCCGCGCGGATGGCATCCACGGACCCGAACCACTGCGCCAGGGCCCTTGCTGCGACGGGCCCGACGTGTCGGATGTTCAGTGCGACCAGGAAGCGCCAGAGGTCCCTCGTCTTCGCGGCATCGATGTTCGCCAGCAGCTCGACCGCTGACTTCGACAGCACGGCCGCCTCGTCGCCGTCGAACGGACCGTCTCCGTCGTATGGTGGATCGCTTTTCTTGCGCTGGCGTCGGAAGGGCGATCGCGTGTCGGGGATGCCGTCGTCGTCGAGCCTCGGCAACCCGGTCTCGGAATCCCGCACGACGACATCGATCCCGAACAGATCCTCGGGACGGAGATCGAACAGTCCCGCCTCGGTGTCGAGCGGGGGTCGCTCGGGCCGGACCGGTTGAGTGAGTGCCGCGGCCGAGACCTCGCCGAGTCCCTCGATGTCGAGTGCCCCGCGCGAGCCGATGTGCTCCACCCGACCGCGCACCTGAGCGGGGCACGAACGCGAATTCGGACAGCGCAGATCGATGTCCCCCTCCTTCGCCGGTGCGAGAGGGAAGCCGCACTCGGGGCAGCGTGTGGGCATGACGAACTCGCGTTCGGTGCCGTCGCGCAGCTCGACCACAGGCCCGAGGACCTCCGGAATGACATCGCCCGCCTTGCGCAGCACGATCGTGTCACCGATCAGGACGCCCTTCGCCTTCACGACGTCCTGGTTGTGGAGCGTCGCCTGTCTCACCACGCTGCCCGCCACACGCGCGGGCTCCATGACGGCGAACGGCGTCGCGCGACCGGTGCGCCCGACCGAGACCACGATGTCGAGGAGCTTCGTGTTGACCTCCTCTGGCGGGTATTTGTAGGCGATGGCCCAGCGGGGAGCACGACTCGTCGCCCCCAGCTCGTCGTGGAGCGCGAGCTCGTCGACTTTCACGACCACGCCGTCGATCTCGTGCTCGATCGAGTGGCGGTTCTCGCCGTATCGCCGGATGTAGGCGTCTGCGCCCACGGCGCTGTCGGTCACTTCGAAATAGCGGCTCGTCGGCAGCCCCCACGACGCCAGGAGACCGTACACCTCGCTCTGCGTCGATACGGGAGGATCCGGCCAGGCACCGATGCCGTGAACGGTGAGGCGCAGCCTGCTCACCCGCTGGCGCATCGCCTCGAGCTGGCGCTCGTTCTTGCCCTCCGCCTTCTGGCGCAGCGAGCCGCTGGCGGCGTTCCGAGGGTTCGCGAAGAGACGGTCGCCCACCGAGGCCTGATACGCGTTCAGCGCCTCGAAGTCGGCGACATCGAAGAAGACCTCACCGCGCACCTCGACGAGGGGCGGATGGCCGGTGCCGCGGAGGCGCTGTGGGATGCCGGGGATGCGGCGGACGTTCTCGGTCACATCCTCGCCGACCCGTCCGTCACCACGCGTGGCGGCTGACGTGAGCCGGCCGTGCTCGTACCGCAGCGACAGCGCGAGACCGTCGATCTTGAGCTCGCACAGGTAGTGCACCGGACGCCCGGCGTCGCGCTCGACCTTCGCCGCCCATGCGAGGAACTCCTCGTCGCTGAAGACGTTGTCGAGACTCAGCATGCGCTCCGCATGCTCGACGGGATCGAACAGCGTGCCCGATGCCGCACCAACCGTGAGTCTCGGGGAGTCCTGACTCTGCAGCTCGGGATAGAGGCGCTCGAGCGCCTCCAGCCGGTGCATCCAGCCGTCGTACGTCTGGTCGTCCACGACCACGGTGTCGCGCCCGTAGTAGGCGTCCCGGGCGCCGATGATGCGGTCGATCAGAGACTGCACCTCGTCACGCGCCGCATCGAGGGTGAGTTCGGGAATGTCGGATCCGTCGGCCACCTCGTCAGTCTAGGCAGGGCCTCCGACGTCCACGCGGTCAGGCGTCGATGGGGATCGCCGAGACCGTCCGGTCGATCGTGACCTGACCGAGCACGCGCGTCCCCGCGTACAGGACCGCCGTCTGCCCGGGGGCGACACCGTCGAGCGGCGTCTCCGGCCTGACCACGAGCGATCCGTCTGCGTCGAGCCGGGCCACGGCCGGCACAGGGTCGGCGTGCGCCCGGATCTGCACGTCGCACGTCCACTCGACGGCATCGGGCGCGGCGCCGGCCCACGTGTAGCGGTCGCCGGAGATCTCTGCGATCGCGAGCGCCTCCTTCGGGCCGACCACGACGGTGTTGGTCACCGGCCGGACTTCGAGCACGAACCGGGGCCGTCCGTCCGGAGCGGGAACGCCGAGCGCGAGGCCTCGTCGCTGACCCACGGTGAATGCGTGCGCGCCGTCGTGCGATCCCACGACCGTGCCGGCGCGATCGACGATGTCGCCGGTCTCCGCACCGACGCGCTCCGCGAGCCATCCGCGCGTGTCGCCGTCCGGGATGAAGCAGATGTCGTGACTGTCCGGCTTCTGCGCCACGGTCAGCCCGCGCGCCTCCGCCTCGGCGCGGACCACCGCCTTGGACGGTGTCCTCCCGAGCGGGAAGTACGTGTGCGCGAGCTGAGCGGCGGTGAGCACGCCGAGCACATAGGACTGGTCCTTCGCGGCATCCGACGCCCGGTGGAGCTCCCGCCCGGCCGACGTGTCGAGCAGCGTCGCATAGTGGCCTGTGCAGACCGCGTCGAAGCCGAGCTCGATCGCGCGGTCGAGCAGGGCTGCGAACTTGATGCGCTCGTTGCATCGCATGCAGGGATTCGGCGTGCGGCCCGCCTGGTACTCCGCGACGAAGTCCTCGATCACGTCCTCACGGAATCGCTCGGAGAAGTCCCACACGTAGAAGGGGATGCCGAGGCGGTCGGCCGCACGTCGGGCGTCCATCGCGTCTTCGATCGTGCAGCAGCCCCGGCTGCCCGTCCGCAGCGTCCCGCCTGCGCGTGACAGGGCGAGATGCACGCCGACGACGTCGTGACCCTCGTCGACCGCCCGCGCCGCGGCCACGGCGGAGTCCACGCCGCCGCTCATCGCCGCCAGGATATGCATCCGAACAGTCTACGAGCGTCGATCGAAAGGGGACTCAGGCGCGGGACGGGGACCGCGCCCCGGCCGCACGCGCTCGCTCGACGGCGCCGGGGAGCGCCTCGAGAACGGCCGCCACATCGGCATCGGTCGAGGTCCTCCCGAGCGTGAGGCGGAGCACCTGACGAGCCTCGTCCGCCGCCCTTCCGATCGCGAGGACGACGTGGGACGGCTCGGGCACACCCGCCTGGCACGCGGAGCCCGTCGAGACGGCGATCCCCTGCTGGTCGAGCAGGAAGAGCAGCGTCTCCCCGACAGCGCCGGGGAACAGCATGTGCACGTTACCGGGAAGGCGCCGATCCGGATCTCCGAGCAGGATCGCGCCGGGCACCGACCCGATCACGCCGCCGATAAGCTGATCGCGCAGCACGGCGATCCGGCCCGCCTCCGCGTCCAGCTCCGCTACCGCGAGCTCAGCTGCCACGGCGAAGGCCACCGCTCCCGGGACGTCCTGCGTTCCCGCACGCAGTCCGCGCTGCTGGCCACCGCCGTGGATCAGGGGGACCGGATCGGCCGCCCGTGCCACGACGAGGGCGCCCACCCCCACCGGTCCTCCGACTTTGTGCGCGGACAGGCTCATGGCCGCGAGGCCGGTCGTGCCTGCTGCACCATCGCGCCATTCGCGGAAGCTCACCGGCACGTGGCCGAAGGCGGCGACCGCATCCAGGTGCAGGGCGACCCCGCGGGATGCCGCCACCGCCGCGAGGGCCGGTGCGTCATTGACGGTGCCGACCTCGTTGTTGGCCACGAGGGCCGTCGCGAGAGCCGCCCCCTCGAGCACGGCCTCGAACCCGGCCACCGGAATCCTCCCGACGTCGTCCAGGGCGACGGGTCGCGGGTGCGCGCCCTCATGCGCGCGGAGCCACTCGACGGTGTCGAGGGTCGCGTGGTGCTCGCCATCCGGAAGGACGATGGCATCGGAACCGCTCGGCCTCGACCACCACAGTCCCTTCAGCGCACCGCCGACGGCCTCGGTTCCGCCCGAGGTGAACACGACCTCCGGCGGGTCGCATCGAACGGCCGCCGCGAGCCGTTCGCGCGCGTCCTCCAGCAGCCTCCGGGCATCCTGGCCGGCGTGATGGATAGAGGACGCGTTGCCGACCACGGCGGCCGCCTCGACCCACGCCTCTCGTGCCTCGGGGCGGAGAGGCTCCCCCGCGGCGTGATCGAGGTAGACGGACACCCCTCCACTCTCCCACGCGGGATGCATCGTGGGACGCGGTGCCGGCGACGGTGGCACGGGAGCCCCGCCACGCGCCGTTAGGGTAGTCGCCATGGCTCACCCGAACCAGCTGGCCACCGCAGCGAGCGCCCTGCTCAGTTCCGCCTTCGACGACCTCGGCGTGCGTCTCCACTCCTCCGAGGAAGGCGGCGGCGGAACGCTGCGCGTGTGGTCGGGGTCGGCCGACGCGATCGAGCTGGTCGTGTTCGACGACTCGGACCTGGACTGGATCACCGATGTCGTGCCGTTGGCACCTGTCGGGTCCGGCGTGTGGTCCGTGCGGACGCCGCTCCTGCGACCGGGCGCGCGGTACGGCATCCGCGTCGCCGGTCCGCAGGGGGCCGGCAACACCTTCAACCCTCGGACGCTGCTCACCGACCCCTACTCCCGTGGGCTCGTGTCCGGAGGCCTGGGCGACTGGCGCTCCGCCGTCGTCGACGGATCGTTCGACTGGGGGGGCGTCTCCAAGCCCGCTGTGCCGATGGATCGCACGGTGATCTACGAAGGCCATCTGAAGGGGCTTTCGAAGAGGCACCCGGACGTTCCGCCGGCGCTCCATGGGACCTACGCCGGGTTGGCGCACCCGGCCATGATCGATCACTTCCACACCCTCGGCGTCACCAGCATCGAGCTGCTACCGGTCCAGGCGTTCGCGTCCGAGCCCCGGCTCCTGCAGCACGGGCTGAGCAACTACTGGGGCTACAACACGCTCAACTTCTTCACTCCGCACGCCCCGTACGCCACGGAGGCGAGTCGACGCGAGGGGCCGGAGGCCGTGCTCCGGGAGTTCAAGGGCATGGTCCGGCTTCTGCACGAAGCAGGCCTCGAGGTGATCCTGGACGTCGTCTACAACCACACCGCCGAGGAAGGGATCGGCGGCCCGCGCACCAGCCTGCGCGGCATCGATAACGGGTCCTACTACCGGCAGACCGACGACGGCGTGTACATCGACGTCACCGGGTGCGGCAACGCCCTCGACACATCCACCCCTGCGGCCGCCCGTCTCGTGCTGGATTCGCTGCGCTATTGGGCGCGGGAGGTGCAGATCGACGGGTTCCGATTCGACCTCGCCGTGACCCTGGGCCGCGACGAGGAGCACCGCTTCACCCCCGACCACCCGCTGCTGCAGGCGATCCTGTCCGATCCGGCTCTGGCGGATGTCAAGTGCATCGCGGAGCCCTGGGATGTGGGGATGGGCGGCTGGCAGACGGGAAACTTCGGCGAGGGCTGGCACGAGTGGAACGACCGCTACCGCGACCGAGTCCGCAACTTCTGGCTCAGCGATGTGGACTACTCGCGCCGCGCGTCGACGGCACCCGTCGGCGCGGGTGGCTTCGCGACCCGGCTGGCCGGCTCGTCGAACACGTTCAGTGAGTCGCGCGGCCCGCTCGCCAGCGTGAACTTCATCACCGCACACGACGGCTTCACCCTGCGCGACCTGGTCTCGTACGACGTGAAGCACAACCTGGGCAACGGCGAGCAGAATCGTGACGGCGCGGACACGAACCGGTCGTTCAACCACGGCGCCGAGGGGCCCACGTCGGACGAACGGATCCTCGAGACGCGACGACGCGCCATGCGCAACCTGCTGGGCACGCTGCTCCTCTCCGCGGGGGTCCCCATGCTGACGGCCGGGGATGAGTTCGGTCGCACCCAACGTGGCAACAACAACGCCTACTGCCACGATTCGCCGCTCACGTGGCTGGACTGGGAGCATGCCCCGTGGCAGGAGGACCTCCAGGCGCACGTGCAGCGTCTGATCCGCCTGCGCCAGGAGAACCCGGCGCTGAGGCCCATCCGCTTCGCACGACTCGACGAGCACACGCCGTCCGCGTCCGTCATGCAGTGGTACGACGCCGGCGGCGAGACCATGTCGATCGAAGCGTGGAACTCCCCCGCGCACCGCACGCTCCAGTACCTCGCCACCTCCACGCCCGAGATCGAGGAGCTCAATCGCATCCTGCTCGTCGTGCACGGCGACGAGAAGACGGCCGACGTCACCCTTCCGGTCGTCGAGGACGTGGCGGGATACCTGGAGCTGTGGTCCAGCGCGCACGAGCGCCCCGCCGACGACGGGGTGCTGTTCGCTCCCGGCGACGTCATGTCGCTCCCGGCCACCTCCCTGCGTCTGTTCCGCGTCGTGTGACCGGTGTCGCGGTGTCCCCGGAGCATCGCGAACGATAGGTTCGAGACGTGGCCGCACAGAAGCATGACGTCCAGCCTCCCGCCTGGCGCGGGACCGCGTCCCTCCCCGTCCGTCCCGCGATTCCCTGGCAGCGCGAGTGCGACACGGCCACACCGCGTATCCCGGTCATTCTTCCGGGTCCCTCTGTACCGGGCGGCCGCTTCGCACCGACCGCCTTCGCCGGCGAGGCGGTGCCGTTCCGGGTGACGGCCTTCCGCGAGGGGCACGACCGGATCGGCGTGCACCTGCGGCTCACCTCGCCATCGGGCGGAGAATCCCTGCACCGCCTTGCGCCGCTCGACGACGGGTTCGATCGATGGCGCGTCGACGTGGTGCTCCTCGAGCAGGGGAACTGGTCGTTCCGGTTCGAGGCGTTCGGCGATGACTACGCGACCTGGCAGCACGCGGCCGACCTGAAGATCGCCGCAGGCGTCGACGCCGCGCTGATGCGCGAGATGGGGGCACGTCTCTTCGAACGCGCCGCCGGCGAGACCACTCGGCCGGCGGCCGAGCGACGCACGCTCACGGGAGCGGCGGCGGCCCTCCGGGACGACCATGTCGACGACGCCGCCGCGCTGGGCATCGTGCGCGATCCTGCCATCGCCGGGTTCTTCGCGTCGCGTCCGGTGGCCTCGCTGATGACAGTGGGCGAGACGCTCACTCTGCGCGTGGAGCGCGAGCGAGCGGGCGTCGGCGCATGGTACGAGTTCTTCCCCCGGTCCGAGGGTGCGCGCCGCCTGCGCGACGGTTCCGTCAAGAGCGGCACCTTCCGCACCGCTGCCAAGCGCCTTCCCGCCGTCGCCGGGATGGGATTCGACGTCCTGTATCTGCCTCCCATCCATCCGATCGGAAGGATCAACCGGAAGGGCCGCAACAACACCCTCGACCCGCTCCCCGGCGACCCCGGGTCGCCGTGGGCGATCGGCTCCGCGGAGGGCGGTCATGACGCCGTCCACCCGGATCTTGGCACGCTCGCGGACTTCCGCGCCTTCGTCCGCGCCGCCCGCGCGGAGGGGATCGAGGTCGCGCTCGACCTCGCGCTCCAGGCGGCCCCCGATCACCCGTGGGTCACGAGTCATCCGGAATGGTTCACCACGCTCCCCGACGGCACGATCGCCTTCGCCGAGAATCCCCCCAAGAAGTACCAGGACATCTACCCGGTCAACTTCGACAACGACCCCGCCGGCATCCGTGCGGAGGTCCTGCGCATCGTGCGTCACTGGATCGCGCAGGGCGTGAAGATCTTCCGGGTGGACAACCCCCACACGAAACCACTCCAGTTCTGGGAGTGGCTCATCGCCACGGTGGAGGCGGAGAGCCCGGATGTCGTCTTCCTCGCGGAGGCCTTCACACGACCCTCGCCGCTGCACGCCCTGGCCATGGCGGGATTCCAGCAGAGCTACAGCTATTTCACCTGGCGCAACACGAAGGCGGAACTGGAGGAGTTCCTGACGTCGATCGCGGGTGACTCCGCCGACTACCTGCGACCCAATCTCTTCGTGAACACGCCCGACATCCTCACGGAGTATCTCCAGTACGGCGGCCGGCCCGCCTACAAGATCCGCGCCGCCATCGCTGCCACCGCTGGTCCGAGTTACGGCGTGTACGCCGGGTTCGAGCTCTATGAGAACGTCGCGCGCCCCGGCTCCGAAGAGAACATCGACAACGAGAAGTACGAGTACAAGACCCGGGACTGGGCAGGAGCCGAGGCGGCCGGAGACTCGCTCGCGCCGTATCTGCGACGGCTGAACGAGATCCGTCGCGATCACCCGTCGCTCCGCCAGCTGCGCAATCTGTCGGTGCACTGGAGCGACGACGATGCCATCCTCGTGTACTCGAAGCATCTCGATACGGGACTCACCCCGGACGGCCGCGCGGACACGATCCTGGTCGTCGCCAACGTCGATCCGCATTCCGTCCGCCAGACGATGATCCACCTCGACACCCGCCTGTGGGGTGTCAGACCTGGCGAACCGTACGACGTCGAGGACCTGATCACCGGGGCCCGCTGGACGTGGAGCGACCACAACTTCGTCCGCCTCGACGCGTTCTCCGAGCCCGTCCACATCCTGCACGTGAAGGGACCGCGATGAACACGCCAGACGACGACGTCCTGAACCGGGTTTCGAGCGGCTCGTACCACGCGCCCCACGACATCCTCGGGCTGCACCCGGACGGCGCCGGGGGGTGGACGGTGCGGGCGCGCCGGCCGCTTGCGCAGACCGTGACCGCGGTCTTCGCCGACGGTGAGCGCGTCGGCCTCGACCACGTCGCCTACGGGATATGGAGCGGGCAGCACCGCGGTGTTCCCGGTCCGTACCTGCTCGAGGCGACCTACGCGGACTCCCCCGCCTACGTCGCCGACGATCCGTACCGCCACCTGCCGACGATCGGCGAGCTCGACCTCCACCTCATCCGCGAGGGGCGACACGAAGAGTTGTGGCGCGCGCTCGGCGCCCACGTGCGCCCCGACGACGGGGTGGATGGCACGTCCTTCACTGTATGGGCACCCAACGCCCAGGCCGTACGCGTAGTCGGCGACTTCAACTCGTGGGATGGCCAGGGGCACGCACTGCGCTCGCTCGGTGCGAGCGGCGTATGGGAGCTGTTCGTACCCGCGATCGGTGCGGGCACGGTCTACAAGTACGAGATCCTGACGCAGGACGGCCGCTGGATCCTCAAAGCCGACCCGCTGGCGCGCCTGGCCGAGATCCCGCCGGCGACGGGATCGGTCGTCGTCGAGTCCGGATACACCTGGGGCGACGACGAGTGGGTGAGCCGCCGGGCGCGCACGGAGGTCGCTTCGTCGCCGATGTCCATCTACGAACTCCACTTCGGGTCATGGCGCCCAGGACTCTCCTACCGCGACGCCGTCGACCCGCTCATCGACTACGTCACCGGGCAGGGCTTCACGCACGTGGAGTTCCTGCCGCTCTCCGAGCACCCGTTCGGGGGTTCGTGGGGATACCAGGTGACGGGGTACTACGCACCTACGAGCCGGTTCGGCCACCCCGACGACCTGCGCCACCTCATCGACCGGCTCCACCAGGCGGGCATCGGAGTGATCATGGACTGGGTCCCCGGGCACTTCCCGAAGGACGAGTTCGCGCTCGCGCGCTTCGATGGGCAGCCGCTGTACGAGCATTCCGATCCACGGCGCGGGGAGCACCGCGACTGGGGCACGTACATCTTCGACTACGGCCGGAGCGAGGTGCGGAACTTCCTCGTGGCGAACGCCCTGTACTGGATGGAGGAGTTCCACGTCGACGGGCTGCGCGTGGACGCGGTGGCCTCCATGCTCTACCTCGACTACTCGCGCAAGGAGGGCGAGTGGACGCCGAACGTCCATGGAGGTCGGGAGAACCTCGAAGCGATCCACTTCCTGCAGGAGGTCAATGCGACCGCCTACAAGCGCTACCCGGGCATCGCGATGATCGCGGAGGAGTCGACCAGCTTCCCCGGCGTCACCGCACCGACGGACCGTGCCGGACTCGGCTTCGGCTTCAAGTGGAACATGGGCTGGATGAACGACTCGCTCGTGTACATCGCCCGGGATCCGATGTACCGGTCGTACCACGAGGGCGAGCTGTCGTTCTCGTTCGTCTACGCGTTCAGCGAGAACTTCATCCTCCCGATCAGCCATGACGAGGTCGTGCACGGCAAGGGAAGCCTCATCAGCAAGATGCCCGGCGACCATTGGCAGAAGCTCGCGAATGTGCGGGCGTACCTCGCGTACATGTGGGGTCATCCCGGCAAGCAGCTGCTGTTCATGGGTCAGGAGTTCGGACAGCTGTCGGAATGGTCCGAAGGGCGGGGTCTGGATTGGTGGCTTCTCGATCAGCCCAGTCATCAAGAGCTGCTCGGATTCGTCGCGACGCTGAACGCGGTCTACCGCGCGGAGTCCGCCCTGTGGTCGCGCGACAGCGACGGCGCTGCCTTCAGCAGACTCGGTGGCCCTGCATGGAACCCGAACGTGATCGCGTTCGCCCGGCGGGATCATCACGGCAACACGGTGGCCGTCATCTGCAACTTCTCCGGCACTCCGGTCGCCGACTACACGCTGGATCTCACCGAGCCGGGCGAATGGCGGGAGATCCTCAACACCGACGCGGTCGCGTACGGCGGATCCGGGGTCGGCAACCTGGGCGTCGTGCACGCCGATTCGAACGGTCGCGCCACCATGGTGCTGCCGCCGCTCGGCGCGCTGTGGCTCCGCCACGACGCGCGAGCGCATGTGGGTGGTGCGTCCGACGGTCGGCCCGCGGTGTGAGACGCTCCGCGGACGTCAGAACAGGAGCGAGGAGAGGCGCCCGCGCGCTGCGGTGACACGCGGATCGGCGTCGCCGACGAGGCCGAAGAGCTCGAGCAGGCGCTCCCGGACCGGTGCGCGGTCGCCCGCAGGGAGCGCCGCGAAGAGGTCGAGAAGACGCGAGAATGCGTCCTCGACGTGGCCCCCCGCGACATCCAGATCAGCCACGGTGAACTGCGCCGTCACGTCGAGCGGACTCGCGGCCGCCGCCGCCCGGGCCTCCTGAAGATCGACGCCCTGGATCCGCTGCAGCAGGCGAACCTGGCCGAGGCCGGCTCGGGCGTCCGCATCACGGGGGTTCTCCGCGAGTGCGGCCTCGTACGCCGTGACCGCGCGGGCATAGTCCCCCGCCTCGATGGCGTCGAACGCCTCCGCGTGCAGCGGCGGGAGCGCGGGGTCGTCTGTGACCTCCGGAGGCGGACCGGACGCGGCGACCGTGCCGACCACGCCGTTCTGGGCCGCCAGCTGCAGGAGCTGAGCGAAGACGTCCCGGACCTGCTGCTCCGGCACGGCACCCGTGAACATCGGCACCGGCTGGCCGGCGAGCAGGGCGACGACCAGAGGGATCGACTGTGCACGGAAAGCCTGCGCGAGCTGGGGATTGGCGTCCACGTCGACCTTGGCGAGAACGATGCGCCCGTCGAGCTCGCGCACGACCTTCTCGAGCACCGGGCTGAGCTGCTTGCACGGGCCGCACCACTCGGCCCACAGGTCGATGACCACCGGAACCGTGCGGGAGAGGTCGAGAACGGCTTGGAACGAATCGTCCGTCGCGTCGATCACGAGATCGGGGACGGGCGCCTGTGGTGCGGGCTCCGAGCCCGACGGAGACGGGGCCGGCCGGTTGCGAAGCGCCGACAGGTCGACCGCTCCGCGGAGAACGGAGCCGGGGGCGGGTGTACTCACTTGCTGATCGCCTTTGCGCCGAGGATGTTGGATGCGAACCCGAGCAACCGGATCCGGGTGTCGCCGGAACCCTGTCCCGGGACGTAGAAGAAGAGCTGATCGCTGTACGTCGTCGTGAAGCCGGTCTGCGACTGATCCACTCCGGCGAGAGCCTTCACCGTCGGGTTGTTCGTGAGCTTGATCACTGCGTCCGCCGACGTCGGTGTGACCGTGTCGGTCTCGTTGAGGTTGACCGCCACGATCGCGCCGCTCTCCAGCGTAGCGAGCGCCAGGGGCGCCTGGGCGCCGGGCGTCGAGGAGAAGGTGAGTCGTCCGGTCGTCGATGCCGTCTTGTTGAACTCGGCGAGCCGTCTCTTTCGATCGGCGTCGATGCTGGCGCGGAACTGGTCCCCTGCCGCATCGAAGTCCCCGGCATACGTGCTCTTGTCGCCCTGCGTGATGATGTCGGCATACGCCTTGGCCAAGTCCTCGGGAGGCATGACGAGGAACGACGAGTCCGGCGGCACCGCGGACGCGCCGACATAATACGGCGCGACGTCGGGCAGCTGGGTCGCCTCGAGGTCTCCGACGTAGGCGAGCCTGTAGTTGGACCACGGATCGCTCTGCGTGATCATCATGATCGTGGAGGTCACGGCCTTGTCAGCCTTCTGCTCCGCGATGAGCATGACCGTCCGCGGCCACCCATCGTAGGCCTGCGGGAGGAAGACCTTGATCCCCTTGGCTGGAATCGTCGGCAGGGCCTTGTAGTCGGCGATCTTCCCCCGGAGCGTGTAGTTGGTGACGCGCTCCGCGAGCGCGGCGCCCGCGAGGCGGGTGGCCGCCAGGTCCTGATCGCGCTTCTCGTCCGCGCTGGCCACGGTGCTGGAGATATGGCCGAGGATGCGGTCGGCCTGCGTCGCGGTGACGGCGGGGGGCTGCTGACCCTCCGGCGCGACGATCGTCGCGGTCGGCGTCGGCGTCGGCGAGCCGCCGAACTGCGGCCAGGCGTCAGCCGAGCACCCGCTGAGAAGGAGCGCGGACACGGCCACGACGGGGATCGCCGCGAACGCCTTGCGACCGGAGACCGCTCGACGCGTGGTCGCTCGGCCGGCGCTGATCACGCCCTTGTCGCCGCCCTCGATCGCGATGTCGATGGGCTCGGTCTCCGGCAGCGGAGGCAGTGCCTTGCGGCGTGGGCCCCGGGAGCGCCGCGCGTGACGGATGCCCAGGATGTACAGGAACACACCGACGAGCATGAGGATGCCGCCGCCGACCATGAGGGGACCCGCCCACGGGGTGGAGGTCTCGAGCGGCCAGGTCACGGTGACGTCGGACGGGGCCGGTGCGGAACCGTCCGACGCGACGAGCACGCTCATCGTGGCGGGAAGGCGCAGCGGCTGCTCGAGCGTCCCGTCCTGCTGGAACTCGTCGAGCCACAGGTCGGAGTTGATCGGGCTGCGTGTGGAGTCGTCCCCGGAATCCGCGCTCCCACCCGTGCCACCTGCCGCGGCATCCGGCTCGACCACAGTCGTCGTCGTCTTGCCGTTCTTGGCGACCGTGACGTGGTTGTAGGTCGTATCCGCGAGCCACGCCGTCATGTCGGCGGTGCGCCCGTACGAGACGAAGATCGTCCCGTCTCCGTGCGCACGCAACGTCTGCGCTCCCGGCAGCTTGTTCAGGACGGCGCCGTCGATGAGGGTGTATGGCTCACTCTGCGTGGTCTTGATCGTGGCCGTCTCGCTCTTCGGCCCCTGGAACACGGTGCGCTGGGCGATCCCGGTCGCGATCATCAACGCGGCGAGCACGAAAGCCGCAACGGCCCACACGAAACGCACGAAAACATCCTCCTGGACCCGCGGGGGTGGCGACGGGCCGTCGACTCTCGACATTCCAGACTAGCGAAAACCACCTGAAAAGGCTCCGGGAGGGGTCGCTGTGACCCCCCGGCCGTTCCTAGGCGTATCCTGACGGGACACGACGACGAGCGAGAGGAGCCGCGATGAAGGTGCACAACCCGTTCCGGGTCGCCTTCCTGGCCACCCTCGGCGTCGGCCTGGGACTGCTGCTCATCGGAAGCGTCCAGACCCTCTCCACGATCCTGCTGTACGTGGGGACCGCGCTGTTCCTGGCGCTCGGGCTCGAGCCCGTCGTCGGCTTCCTCGAGCGTCGGAAGCTCCGCCGGTGGCTCGCCGTGCTCATCACGATCCTCGCGGTCCTCGCCGTGTTCGCCGGCATCGTCCTGCTGGTGGTTCCGATCATCGTGAGCCAGATCAGCCAGCTGGTCGAGGCGATCACCAAGTTCCTCCAGAGCACGTCGATCAAGGACGTGGAGAACTGGATCCACTCCGTGTTCCCCGCGATCCAGACCTCGTCGATCGACGACGCGATCTCCAACGCGCAGAAGTGGCTCCTGGACAATTGGGGTTCGATCACGGGCGGCGTCATCAACGTCGGCCTCGCCTTCTTCGCGGGTGTCAGCGGAGCGTTCATCGTGCTCATCCTGACCATCTACTTCACCGCATCCATCCCGTCGCTCAAGGTGGCGGTATATCAACTCGTTCCCGCGTCGAAGCGGTCGCGCTTCATCGACCTGGCCGAGCAGATCACCGATTCGGTCGGCTACTACGTCATGGGGCAAGTGAGCCTCGGAATCATCAACGGCATCCTCAGCGCGATAGTCCTCAGCGTGATCGGCGCGCCGTTTCCCGCTGTCCTGGCGGTCATCGCGTTCTTCTTCTCACTCATCCCGCTTGTCGGAACGTTGACGGGCTCGACGATCATCGTGCTGACCTGCCTGATCCCCGGGCTTGCTCCGAATGCGAACGCCTGGTGGATCGCCGCCATCTACTACTTGGCCTATATGCAGATCGAGGCCTACTTCATCTCGCCGCGCATCATGAACCGGGCCGTCTCGATCCCAGGAGCAGTGGTCGTCATCGCAGCCCTCGCCGGCGGCTCGCTCCTCGGCCTGCTCGGCGCTCTCATCGCGATCCCGGTGGCCGCGAGCATCCTGATCCTCTATCGGCAGGTGGTCATCCCGCGTCAGAACGAGCGGTGACGCACGTCACACCGCCTCGGGCCCGTCCCATTCGGTAGGGAGCGGCAGCGCATCGGGATTCACGGCAGCCACGATCTCGGTGAGCACCCGGCGCGTCTGCGTCTCACCCACCCACAGATGCCTTCCGCCTTCGACCGGGACGACGACCGCGTGCGGGATGAGCGAGAACCGTTCCTTCGCCTCCGCTGGCCGCAGGTAGTCGTCGAACTCGGGGACGACGGCGATGACGGGGCAGGATTCGCGTGACCACGCCGCCAGCTCCTCGTCGCTCGTCCGGTGCAGCGGGGGCGAGAGCAGGATCACGCCCTCGATGTCGTGGTCGCGCCCATACTTCAACGCGAGCTCGGTGCCGAACGACCAGCCGAGCAGCCAGGGCCGGGGCAGCTGGCGCCGGGTCACGAGATCCATGGCGGCCGCCACGTCGAACGCCTCCGCACGTCCGCCGTCGAACGCACCCTCACTGGTGCCTCGCGGCGAGGTCGTTCCGCGGGTATTGAACCGGAGGACGGCGAGATCCGCCAACGCAGGAAGGCGGGCGGCCGCCTTGCGGAGGATGTGAGAGTCCATGAACCCACCCGCGGTCGGCAGTGGGTGCAACGTGACGAGGGTCGCCACGGGCGGCCTTGTCGGCGGCAGCGCCAGCTCGCCGACGAGGCTGAGACCGTCCAGCGTGTGAAGCTCGATGTCTTCTCGGCGGGCGGGAAGGACGACGGGACCACGGATCTCCATGTGTTCAGAACACCTTCCAGCAGCCCGAGTGCCAGTGGCGTCTCGCGGACAGGTCGGCGGCGTCGCCGAGCACGCCGTCCGCGCGCCACACCACTACGTGGGCTGTGCCGGGCGGGATCACGCGGCCGCAGCCCGGGCAGAGGTACTCCTTCTGCGACTGCGTGGCGCTGACGGGCTGAATCGTCCACTCCACACCGCGGCGGAACTCCGAGCGCTTCCACCCGGCCAGCAGACGATCGAACGAGTCCTCACCCGTTGGATCCGGCCTGCGGCGATTCGACCGCGGCACGAGACGAGGTCTACCACCAGCCGTGGGAGATCCAGAACGCGTAGGCGCCGGCCCAGCCGCCGTAACGCCCGCTCGCGTAGCCGGACCCCCAACGGAGGTTGTCGACGGGGTTGTAGCCGTTGCCCGGCACCTTGCTGCACGGGAGAGCCTGCACGAGACCGCAGGCTCCCGACGACCTGTTGGTCGCATTGGGGTTCCAGCCGCTCTCACGCTTGACGATGTAGTCGACGTAGCCCCAGTCGCTCTGGGCGATACCCGCCGCGGCCATCCACTCCGCCGGAGAGCCGCCGCCGGTGTACACGAGGCGCGCAGCGGCCGAAAGGCCCGCGGACGCCTTCGAGGTGGTCGCCTTCACGACGGGCTTGGGCTTCGGCTTGACGTACACCGCGTAGCTGTCGCGACCGAGATCGGTCGGAGCAGCGTCCGCAGCCTGCGCCACGACGAGGGTCTGCGCGTCGTCGACCGTGCTCGCATAGAGGGTCACAGGTTCGGTGATCTCGGCGTTCGCACGCGTGGAGAAACCCGCACCGAGCGGTCCGACGTACGCGGCGCCGAGACCGAGAACGGCGAACGCGGCGAAGACGGAGACGACACCCTGCCGGCGCGACCAGCGCGGGCCGGGCGTGGCTTTCGACGCGCGGGACGCGGGCCCGGATCGCGGACGCATCGCGACTCCGGAAGGAGCGGACGCACGACGGAGCGAACGGCGGGATGCCTCGGGATTCATCTCGTAGCCGGAAGTCACAGTGCCCCGAGTCTACCGCGAGGCGCGGACGGCTGCCATCCGAGGACGCCCGCGTGTCAGCCGACGGCGAGCATGACCTCCACGACACCGTCGAGAAGTGCGTCCACCTGCGCCTCCCGGTACCCGCCCCGCTGCATCCGGAAAGCGACCGAACGCACCTGCTCGACGGTGACGGGCTCACCCGACGCCAGATAGCCCGCGATCTTGTCAGAGACGAGATCCACCTCGTCGATCCGATACCCGTAGCGGAGGAACCCCGCCCGTGCGAACCGCCGGCCGCGCGGGCGGTTCACGCGGTCGAGGATCTCCTGCGCCTCCTCGCGCGTCTTCTCGACCCAGACTCCCGCTCCCCCGGTCGACATGCTGTGCTCGCGCTCCCGTGCCGCGAAGGCGTCCTCCACGCGACCCAGCGCCGCATCGACCGCCGCGATTGCATACCCGTGGCGAACGAGAGGAAAGGCGGCCGTCCGCACGTCCTCAGCGGTCAGCGCATCGGTTGAATCGGCCTCGAACGCATCCCTGGCGCGCGCCAGGAAAGCATCGACCGCCCTCTTCTCGTAGCCCTTCGTCCGGCCCTGGGTCTCGGGGAACGCGGGGGGCTGGGGATCCGAGGTGGAGTCGGCGGGGGCTTCAGCGGAGGGAAGGGTCATCGTGTCACCAGGGGGGTCAAGAGGTAGTACAGGGCGAGGGCGGCCGGAGCCGAGAGGAGAATGGAGTCGAGACGATCGAGGACGCCCCCGTGGCCAGGAAGCCACGAGCTCATGTCCTTGATACCGAGGTCGCGCTTGATCATGGACTCGCCGAGGTCACCCACCGTCGCGGTGCCCAGGATGATGATCCCCAGGATCAGTCCCGTCCACACCGGGAGCTGCAAGAGCAGCCACGCCAGCAGCACTCCCGCGATCAGGGACGCCGCCGCCGCGCCCGCGAAACCCTCCCAGGTCTTCTTGGGACTGATCCGGGGGGCCATCGGATGCCGCCCGATCATGAGACCCGTCGCATACGCCCCCGTGTCGGCGGCGACCACGACGATGAGGAACGCCAGCACCCAGAACTCGCCACGCTCCTGTCGGAGCAGAACCACGCACAGGGCCGCCATGAACGGCACGTAGAGCTGCAGGAACCCCGCCACGAGGGCGTCATCGAGCACGTCCCCGTACCTGCGTCCGTCCCGCGCGACCATCTGCGCGACGAGGCGCCAGACGACGGTCACCGCCACCGCGGCGAACACCACCACCCAGAGGAGCCACATCTGCAGGAACCACGCCGACACGACCAGGACGGAGCCGAGGACGACCTGCGGGACCAGATCGACTCGGCGGCCGGAGCCCTGGAGGGCCCGGCCGAACTCGAACACGCCGAGGACGGCTGCACCCAGGGCGAAGACGACGAAGATCCACTTCCAGAAGATGAGTGAGACGACCACGGTGGCACCGATGGCCAGGCCGATGCCGATGGCGACGATCAGGTCGCGCCCCGTGCGCTCCTTGATGCGCTCGTTCGCCTGGTCGAACTCCGCCCGTGCGTGCGCGACCTGGTTCTCCAGCTCGCTTCGCGCGGAGCGCACGTGTGCCTGAAATGCCGCCGTGGTGGGGTCGGTCGGCGGCACCGGACCTGGTGCGGTCGGTGCCGTCGCGCCACGACGGCGACGCACACGTCGCTCGGGAAGGAGCGGCGCATCCTCGTCCGGGGCGTCCCCGCCGGGAAGATCAGTCATGGACTGTCCTCAGACCTCGAGCAGTTCGGCCTCTTTGCGCTTGAGCGCGTCGTCGATCGCGTCGACGTGGGCGCGGGTGAGGGCGTCGAGCTCCTTCTCGGCCCGACCCAGCTCGTCCTCGCCGATGTCGCTCTTGAGCGCGTCGAGGTCGTCCTTCGCCTTCCGGCGGATGCCCCGTACGTGCACCTTCGCGTCCTCGCCCTTCGACCGGACGAGCTTGACGAACTCCTTGCGGCGCTCCTCGGTGAGCTCGGGGAGGGTCACGCGCACGATGTTGCCGTCGTTCGTAGGGTTCGCCCCGAGGTTCGGCGTGTCGCGGATCGCCTGCTCGATCGCTTTCAGCGCGGACTTGTCGTAGGGGGTGATGACCAGTGTCCGCGCTTCGGGATTGTTCAGCGACGCGAGCTGCGCGAGCGGAGTCGGCGACCCGTAGTAGTCGACGGAGATCTTCTGGAACAGCTGGGGGTTGGCGCGGCCGGTGCGAACGGTGGCGAAGTCGTCCTTCGCCGCCTCCACGGCCCGGTCCATGCGGGTGGTGGCATCGGCCAAGACGTCCGCGATCACGGTCTCTCCATTCGCTCAGGCGTTCTCGACCAGTCTAGTCGGGCCGTGCGCGCAACTCCGGTCGCGAGGCTCAGACCGTGACGAGTGTGCCGATCTCTTGACCGATCAGGGCCTTGGTCACGTTGCCTGCGGGTTCCATCCCGAACACACGCATGTCCATCCCGTTGTCCATGCAGAGGCTGAATGCGGTCGAGTCGACGACCTTCAATCCGCGCTGCAGCGCGTCGAGATAGGTGATCCGATCGATCCGTGTGGCCGAGGCGTCCTTCTTCGGGTCCGCGGTGTACACGCCGTCCACCCCGTTCTTCGCGACCAGGACTTCGTTCGCGCCGATCTCGAGCGCACGCTGCGCCGCGACCGTGTCGGTCGAGAAGTACGGCAGGCCGGCACCGGCCCCGAAGATCACGACGCGTCCCTTCTCCAGGTGCCGCTGCGCGCGGCGGGGGATGTAGGGCTCCGCGACCTGCGTCATCGAGATCGCCGACTGGACCCGCGTCGCGGCTCCGGCCTGCTCCAGGAAGTCCTGGAGCGCCAAGGCGTTCATGACCGTCCCGAGCATGCCCATGTAGTCCGCACGACCACGATCCATGCCGCGTTGACTCAGCTCCGCTCCGCGGAAGAAGTTGCCGCCGCCGACGACGACGGCCACCTCGACACGATCGACGGCAACCGCGATCTCACGGGCGATCTGACTCACGACATCGGGATTGACCCCGAGCTGACCCCCTCCGAACGCCTCGCCGGACAGTTTCAACAGGACGCGGCGGCGTCCAGTGGCTTCATCGATCACGGTCATCCTCTCGTCGCGATCACACACTAGCGAAGGGCATGCGAAGGGCCCGCATCGTCATCCGATGCGGGCCCTTCGATCTGCTTACGCGCCGACCTTGAAACGCGCGAAGTCGGTCACCGTGATGCCGGCGTCCTTCGCGACCTGGGCGACGGAGAGCTTGTTGTCCTTCGCGTAGTCCTGGTCGAGCAGGGACACCTGCTTGAAGAACGCGTTCACCCGGCCCTCGACGATCTTCGGGAGCGCAGCCTCGGGCTTGCCCTCGTTGCGCGAGATCTCGGTGACGATCTGACGCTCCTTCTCGACATCCGCCTCGGGGACGTCGTCGCGGGAGAGGTACGACGGGTTCGCGAACGAGATGTGCTGCGCGATGCTGCGGGCCGTCTCGGCGTCGTCGCCCGAGTAGGCGACGACCACGCCGATCTGCGGAGGCAGGTCCTTGCTCGTCTTGTGCAGGTAGACCTCGAAGTGGTCGCCGGCGAGCGTGCGCACGCGACGGAGCTCGACCTTCTCGCCGATGATGGCGGCCTCGTCCGAGATGAGCTGCTCGACGGTCTGGCCGCCGGCGGGCGCGGCGAGAGCGTCCTCGACGGTGGATGCTCCGACCCCCGCAGCGGCGTCGGCCACCTTGTCAGCGAGCGCGATGAAGCGGTCGTTCTTCGCGACGAAGTCGGTCTCGCAGGCCAGCTCGACGAGCGTGACCTTGCCGTTCGCCTCGCGTGCGACGACGAGACCCTCGCTGGTGGAACGATCGGCGCGCTTGGCATTGCCCTTCGCGCCCTTGAGGCGAAGGATCTCGACGGCCTTCTCGACGTCGCCGTCGGCCTCTTCGAGTGCCTTCTTGGTGTCGACCATGCCCGTGCCGAGCTGCTCGCGCAGGGCCTTGATGTCGGCGATGGTGAAGTTTGCCATGGGTGGCGGCTCCTTGGTTGATGAGTTCTCGTGGAAGGCCCGGCGGAGCCGTCCGTGGACGGCCCCGCCGGGCACAGAATCTGTGTAGACGGTCTACTTGTCGGCGGCCTCGGCGGCGGCGACCTCTTCGGTCGTCTCACCCGACTCGGCGGCGATCGCCTCGTCGTGCGCCTCCGCACCGGCCGCGTCCGCGGCCGTCTCGGTCGCGGCCTCGCCCTCGAGCGCCTGCTCGTCGGCGATGAGCTCGTCCGCCTCGGCGCGCGCCTCCGATTCGTCCGCGACCTTCGCGGTCTCGGCGGACGACTGCTCCGGCGCTGCCTGCTCCAGCAGTTCGCGCTCCCACTCGGCGAGGGGCTCCGCAGCCTCCTCAGCGGCGTCGGCCGGCTGGTGGCGCTGGATGAGGCCCTCGGCCGCCGCGTCGGCGATGATGCGCGTGAGCAGCGACACCGAGCGGATGGCGTCGTCGTTGCCGGGGATGGGGTACTGGAACTCGTCCGGGTCGGCGTTCGTGTCGAGGATCCCGATCACGGGGATGCCCAGCTTCTTCGCCTCGTCGATCGCGAGGTGCTCGCGCTTCGCGTCGACGACCCACAGCGCGGAGGGCGTCTTCTGCAGGTTGCGGATGCCGCCGAGCGACTTGTGCAGCTTGTCGAGCTCGCGCTTCTTCAGCAGGAGCTCCTTCTTGGTGAAGCCGCTCTCCGACGGGTTCTCGTAGTCGAGCTCTTCGAGCTCCTTCATCCGCGAGAGGCGCTTGCTGACAGTGCTGAAGTTGGTGAGGAGGCCACCGAGCCAGCGCTGGTTGACGTAGGGCTGGCCGACGCGTGTGGCCTGCTCGGCGAGCACTTCCTGCGCCTGCTTCTTCGTCCCGACGAACAGGATCGTGCCACCGTGCGCGACCGTCTCCTTGACGAACTCGTACGCCTTGTCGATGTACGACAGCGACTGCTGGAGGTCGATGATGTGGATGCCGCTGCGCTCTGTCAGGATGAAGCGCTTGACCTTCGGGTTCCACCGGCGGGTCTGGTGTCCGAAGTGGACGCCGCTGTCGAGCAGCTGGCGAATGGTGACGACGGCCATGGCCGTTCTCCTCTTCTCGACGCGCACACGCGTCGCTTGCGGTTTCTTCGTGCCGGACAGGGGTCCGGCCAGCCTGGTACCCGACACACGCCCGCTCTCAGCAGAACTGGAGACCGGTGGGAGTGTTGCCACGCGTCGAAATCGACTCGCTCAGGGCACGCGTAGTCACCCCGACGAACGAGGTGCACACCCAGTGTACCAGGCGAGCGGGGAACAGGCGGGAGTCGCGGACGCGTCACCGCCTCCTCCCCTCCCGTGGCGAACCGGCATCCGCGGCGGTCTTCTCCCCCGCGGTGTGCGCATCCGGTCGTCCGGGGCAGCTCCCTCCCGACCATGGGCTCATGAGATACCGACCACGGGCGGCGACCGGCTCCGCCTCCACTCCCGCGCGGGCGCACCGCCGCCTGTGGGCAGCAGTCCTCCTCTGCACCGCGATCGTCCAGATGAACGCCGGCACGGCCGCCGCGACCGCGATGGACCTCAGCGGCCCGTCGAGTTCCGCACCCGTGTCCCCGGATGCTCCGGGCTCGGCCTGGCAGTGGCCCATGACCGGTGCGCGCGTCGTCGCCCCTTTTTTCCGCGCACCCGCGCGTGCGTACGGACCCGGGCATCGCGGCATCGACCTCGCCGCCGAGGGGTCGCAGGACGTCCTCGCGCCCGCATCCGGCACCGTGGCGTTCGCGGGCAGCATCGCGGGTCGCGGAGTGGTGACGATCGACCATGGGGGCGGCCTGGTCAGCACGTTGGAGCCGATCACCGCCCGTGTGGCCGTGGGTGACCGCGTCGGTGCGGGCGACTCCGTGGGCCGGCTGTCCGTGGGCGGCCACGCCGAGCCCGGAACCCTCCATCTCGGTGCGCGGCGGCTCGGCGACTACATCGATCCACTCCTGCTCCTGGGCGCGGCCCGGCGGGCTGTGCTCCTCCCCTGCTGCGATCAGCCGGCTGGATGACGAGATGCGCGGTCGGGGCAGCGCGGTCGGCGAAGCCGCGTGAGCTCGTCGCCCGGCTCCGACGGGGACCTCCTGGATCGCGGAGAGCGCAGGAAGCGAGGGCGGTCAGCGCTCGGCGCGCGGGTGCGCGAGACGGTATGTCGCCAGCAGCCGCTCGCTCGACACGTGCGTGTAGATCTGGGTCGTGCCGAGACTCGCGTGCCCGAGGATCTCCTGAACGGTCCGCAGGTCCGCACCTCCGTCAAGCAGATGCGTGGCCGCGGAATGCCGCAGGGCGTGGGGGCCGACGCGTTCCGCGCCGACGATCGGCGCCAGAGTGCGCGAGACGAGCTCATACACCGCTCTGACGCCGATGCGGCCGCCGCGTGCTCCGAGCAGCAGTGCGGAGGGCGGTGACGCAGCGCGCGCGGCGAGGGCGGGCCGGCCGCGCACCACGTAGGCGTCCAGCGCCCGTGCGGCCGGGGCTCCGAACGGAACGACGCGCTCCCTCGATCCCTTGCCGAGGACGCGGGCGGCGCCGCGCTCGGAATCGAGATCAGCGATGTCGAGGCCGACCAGCTCCGACACACGGATTGCCGCCCCGTAGAGGAGCTCGAGAGCTGCGTGGTCACGCAAGGCGATCGGATCGCCCTCGGCAGCTGCCGCCGCCATGGAGGTCAGCATCTCCCTCAGCGGCTCGACCCCCGCCACCCGCGGGAGCGTGCGTCCGCGCTTCGGCGCGACGAGGCGGGCACTGCGATCCTCGGCGACGATCCCGCGCTCGGTGAGCCAGGCGAAGAACCCGTGCGCGGCCGCGGTGCGACGGGCGAGCGTCGAGCGCGCATCACCGCGGTTCGTCGCCCGCCACAACCACTCGCGGAGATGTTCGAGGTCGATGTCGCCGACGTCGAGATCAGGGAGCGACGTCGCGAGATCGGCGAGATCGGACCGATACGCCCGCACCGTCGCCGGAGAGAGGCGCCGCACATCGGCGAGGTGGCGCAGATACGCCGCAGTGGCCTCGTCCATCCGCATCTCCTCAGAATGCCTCGGGACCCGCCCCGGCCGTCGCGACGCGCCGCCAGCGGCCCGCCTCCGTGCAGACGGACCCCTCCAGCGCGAGAAGGCCCAGGTGCGCGACGATGTCATCCGGCGCCATCCCGCATCGACGTGCGATGTCGTCCACCTCCCGCCAGGCACGGAAGCTCAGGGCATCCGTCACTCTGGTGCGGTCGTCGGTCCGGGTCCGCGCGTCCCCGTGCGCATCTCCTGCTGACGAACCGACTCGCGTCACGAGGCCCAGCAGCTCGGCCGTGTCATCGGCGCTCGTGATGCAGCGCGCGTCGAACTCACGCAGCAGTCGATGGCAGCCCGCCGAGGCCGCACTCGTGACCGGACCCGGAACGGCGCCCAGCGGGCGACCCAATGCGGCCGCATGTCCTGCGGTGTTCAGCGAGCCGCTGCGCCAGCCCGCTTCCACCACGACCGTCGCGTCTGCGAGCGCCGCTATCAGGCGGTTCCGCTGAAGGAATCGCCACCGGGTGGGCGACGACCCGCACGGCACCTCGCTCGCGATCGCCCCCTGCGCCGCGATCTGCTCGAGCAGCCGGGTGTGGCCAGCGGGATACGCGCGGTCGACTCCACCCGCGAGCAGCGCGATCGTGGTGCCACCGACACCCAGGGCCGCTCGGTGAGCGGCGCCGTCGATCCCGTACGCCGCACCGGAAACCACCGACACTCCGCGCACGGCCAGTTCCGCGGCGATCTCGCCCGCGATGTGCTCACCGTAAGAGCTCGCGGCGCGGGCACCGACGAGAGCGACGAACGGCTCCCTCGCGGCGACCGCGGCGACAGAGCCCCTCACCCACAAGCACAGCGGCGCGTGCAGCCCGAGGTCGTCGAGCCGGTGCGGCCACTCCGCGTCGTCCGGCGTGAGCAGACGGGCCCCTGAGGTGCGCGCCGCG
>ERZ778020.545-NODE-545-length-67283-cov-11.916211_pt1 | contig 67283 bp, 53 predicted proteins | sample MGYA00375750_ERZ778020 | MGnify/ENA primary metagenome ERZ778020 (study PRJEB29350, sample SAMN05389818) | bioreactor metagenome | isolation source: Ammonium sulfate bioreactor | place: South Africa: University of Cape Town | collected 2014-03-17 ...
TACGCCGCTGAAGCTCGCGACGCTGAACGAACATCTTGCCGCGAGGCAAATGCCTCGGGTCGTGCAAGTTGAAGCAGTGATGTCGGACGGAAAGAAACATCGCCACTGGCTGCTGCTGCCAAATCGGCCGGCCGGCACCTCGCCTCCGCCCTTGGTTGTCACCATCTACCCGGGGCAGCTTAGGGATGATCGACCCTCCATCGGCCTGATGCGTTCCTCATTCCAGGCCAACCAAAATGCATCGATTCTGGTTGGCCACGGCTACGCCGTCCTCCTTCCCAGCCTGCCCTTCTCTCGCAAGCAGAAAGACCCGTTCGGAGCATTGACCGTCGACTTGGCCCACGTCGTCGAAGCGGCCGAGATCACCGGCGCCGTCGACGCCAACCGAGTGGCGATTATCGGCCATAGCTTCGGCGGCTATGGCGCGCTGGCGATCGCTACCCGAACGTCACGCTATCGCGCTTTTGTTGCCGAGAACGCGCCCGCTGACATGGGCGCGGCCTATGGATCACTTGCTGGACATGATCGTACGAGGCTTGAATCGGGACTACCCCTCGCGATGGGCATCGGCTGGCCAGAAGCAGGGCAAGGTGAGATGGGCGTCGCACCTTGGCAGGATCCCCGCGGATATACGAACGCCAGTCCCTTTTATGCACTGGACAGGATTCGATCCCCTCTCCTGCTGGTCGGCGGTGACCAAGACTTTGTCTCTGTGGAGTCCGCCGAGCGATCCTTCCTCGCACTCACGCGCTTGGCACGCGATGTGACGCTCGTACGCTATTGGGGCGAGGGCCACGACCTTCTGAGCCCGGCCAATATACGGGACTATTACGAAAAACTGTTCTCGTTCCTCGACAAGCGCCTGTCGTCCCCGCCTGATGCGCATGACCGCGGCGGCTCAAAAGACGCATATGGGAATGAGTCGCCCGCCGACGTCCAGTAACGGGCCCAGGCCTCGCACGCGACATGGATGATAAGGGCAGTGTAGTCATTGCTGTAGAAAAGGCTCTCAGACGTGAGAGCCTGCTCCATCGCAACTCGGTCCACGACACCCGCGCTCTCCAGTGCACCCCCGAGCAAAAAGTCTCGCAGGAACGGCAGATTGGCCGCCACTGCGCGGCTGTAATGGTTCGCTGCGGCGCCCTTCGAGCGCCGATCACGAACGACTGGCGGCAGACGATCTGCGAAGGTGGATCTTGCGAACGCGCGATCCATGGGCCCGTAGACGAGGCTGGAGACCGGAAGGGCAATAAGTTCCTCGACTATCGGCTGGCTCAGCAGCGGATGACGTTGCTCGATCGCATGTCCGAGCGCACGTCGCGTCATAAAGAGTTGGCTGTCGGCGAGCAGCACGAGGTGGATTCGTTTTGCTGCGGAGAGGCTATCGGTATCGTCGAGCCATGGATGAAGACGATCCACTCCCCCGAGCCGACCTCTCAAATCGGAAGCGAGAAGGTGGTCGGCAAACCGCCGGCGACTTCTCCAAGTCTCGCGAAACAGCCCTCGAGCCGCGGACGCCAGCAGCGCCCACACCGACGTCTGACCACGGTGCGCTTCGTCGGCGAGGCTCGACGGTCGTAGCGCGCGCAAGCCGGTGCACTGGATACGGTCGAGCAGCGTAACCGACGTGGCTGGCTGAAAAAAGATAGCATCGCCCCCCTGCCCGGTGATGAGACGTGTGGCACCGACGTCCCGACATATCGAACCGGTGGCGTCCTCGAACGAACTGTCGAGGCCGAAGATGAACGGTCGGGGTCCCGGGGTCACGTCGGCAAGTCGCCGCAAATCCGCATGGGCATCGGGCTGCACCTCACGCAACGTCACGCCGTTAACCGCTGCTACGGCCCGCGCATACGCACGCTCGTCCCCCTCCTCGGCTCGCGTCACGAAATTGACCGCAACTTTTGGCCGCTGCCGCGCGTCCAACGAACCAAGCACGATCGAGGAATCGAGACCGCCCGACAGCAAGATCGCCGTCGTCTCGTCGACAGCCGCAGCGCAGCTGGCTGCGACGACCCGGCGAAGTCGTCGCTTGTCGGGCGTCCGCTGTGAACGCGCGATGAGGCCAGGGCTCCAGATTGTTTTTGGATTTTGATTGCCAGCCAGCACGACCAGCCTTCCGGGAATGACTGGCTCGACGCCCTCGATTTGGGATTCATAGACTGCGATCGGCGGGGTGACGAGAACGCGCGCGATTGCTTCGGGATCAAGCGTGATACTTTTCTTCAGCATCGCACAGTGGCGACGGTCCAACCTGGTCCCGACCATCGACACGCCGTTGTGCGAGAGCCGGTGCGCCTGTACCTGTCCGCTGGGATCGACGAGGAAGTTGACCGCTTCGCTTCCGAGCGTGATCAACGCATAACGCCCCCAGTAGCGCGCTACGATCTCGGACGCGATTTCGGCCTCGCTTGCCTGGGCGCCACTCCGCAGGTCGATCCGCCGCAGCAGAACGCCTTCGGCGTCCCTCAACTCTCCGAATATCATCAGGGAGAACCGGTGATATCGAAACTTAGCGACCGCTGTTTCGGACACTGCGACGCAAAGGTCTGAGCCAGCTTCCTCAACGCGGAGCAAGCCTCCGAGCCTTGCTATCGCACATGATGCGAGTTGGTGCGCGACAGCATTCTGCCGGTTCCACGATACGATCAGCAGGTCGTCCTTCATGGCTGCCCGATGACGATTGGCGTATAGCTGCGGACGTGCTCGGGATCGTCGTTGAGAAGAATGCCTCCCTGCTCAAGCCAACAATGAGCCTCGAAGGGATAGCTTCTCACCCCGAAGACGAGATCGACCTCATGACCCTTGCTGCGCAAATAGAGCGCGGCTCTCAGGCTCTTAGGCAGACACCGAAACGAAACAGGCAGCCATAGCATCATGACGTCGATGCGGCTCAGTTCCACCGCGAGATCGGGCAGCCGTGCCGCACCCGACAGCCGTCCCGTCCTGTATGTCCGGGCAGCGCGGCCACGTCTCAACCGGCAGTGCGTTCGCACAGCCGCTATAACGAAGGCCAACCAATCCGTGATTCGTAAGTGCGGTGGGGCTTTGGGCCGACCGAGGACGGCGTCGACCGTTCCGGCCAATATGGGCGGTGCGTGGTCCGCATCAATCAAGAAACCCGCCTCCAACAAAACCGCCCATGCCTCAGGCGAGAGCGAGCCGGTAATGCCCTCGCTATGCCGAACGTCGGAGGCAAGCGCGCCGGGCAAGCCAAAATACCGATCGGCTCTGAAGTCGAATATCACGAGGTCGCGATCGAGCGCTGCGACCGCCAAACTGGATCTAGTGACCAGCATATCGAAAGGGGAGCGGCGGCTGCCCGCCGCTCCCTCCCGGTCACGGGTTGTAGCGCTGAGCCGGATTGCCCGGCTCGCTGACGAGCCCGATAAAGCCCGAGCGCGTCACGCGTGATGCGCGGCCGAGATCGATCAGTTTGAGCAAGATACGCATTTTATGCCTCCATGACATACACCGCGACGTTGCGGCATTTCGCAGGAAACCTCGTCTCGCCCGTATATTCGAGCTATTTCTGGGCCATATGCAGGCGACCAAGCATAGCGCCATTCGGTGGAAAGTCTTCGCGCGCCTGGACGATCTCGACGGCCCGCGACGCGCGCCGCCGATGATATGCCTTGAATGCCGCGCGGGGCCGCTGGCCGGATGCCGCCTTTGCAAGTTCTGCCAGCTCGCTCGCGTCGCTCCGCAAGACGGAAGGCTCGACTAAACGGAACGGCGCCAGCTGGTGAGCAAGACGAGACCCGGCATCGGCGAGCATCGAACCCCCTGCCGATAGGAACAGCGCGTCGAAAAAGGCTTCCGTGGCCGTGCGCTCGTCGCCCGGCCCGATAGCCAGGGACATAATCGTTTTCCCTTGCGATCTGGTGACCGCGCCATCGACAAGGACCGCGTGCAGATCAATCATTTCGGCAAGATCCCGGGGGCTGTGACGGGGCATTATGAAGCCAGACCGGTCACGCGCCGGGATGACCAGACGCTCGCCGACGAGCCGTTCAAGCGCTTCGCGAATGGGCGTTACGCTCAAACGCAACGCGTCGGCCGTGTCCTTGACGTTGATCGCCTCGCCGGGCCGGACACCGCCGTCGCGTAGCCAGGTCCTGATGGCGACATGCGCGATCGAAACACGTGAACCGATCATCAAACTGTTCCCACGGCCGTTCAACACACATGCACCGGTCGACGCTCGGTTGCGCGCTGCGCCGAACCCGACATTGCGATTCGCCAGTTTTTGACACGATCACCGGCACGTCTTGCCGGGCACCCGCCGCACTTTGCGGCTTGTTGACAGCCCGTTGGCGGGATTCGCGCAACGCGTCTGGGAGTTAAAATCGTTTCGGTGGTTCATTGCGTCGGCTGACGGCCTTCGGTGGCGCGCCGCTCACGGGCGCTCGTCGCGCTTCATGCGCTCAATCGATACCGTCACTCTAGTTTCCCAAACGACATCAGCGATTTGCTTATCGCGCCTGAAGATGCATCCTCGATCGGTTATGGCTCGGGGGGAAGGAAGATGGCGGAGGAGCGAGCGAGTGCCCATGCATTTCACCGACCTGAGGACCCGCCAGCGACGGGACGTGACTATGCGGCGCATATCCTTGCGATCATGGATCACGACCGTGTCGGGATTCGCTCACTCGCCTTGCATTCTGGCATTGGAAAGTCTCGGATTGGCCTTCTGCTCCATCGCGACCCGTCAAAGCGCTCGGCAATGCAGATCAATGAGCTACAAGCGATCCTGAGGGCACTCGATGTCGAGCTACTCGACGCAGTCTTCTGTGTCGAAACCCTGCGCGACGAGAATATCCGCTACTCAGATCGATATCGCACCCTGATCTCCATGCTTTGTGCGCTGTTTCGTCACCTCCCAGCCAGCCTGATCGCAGCCCTCGATGACGTGACCGACCTCGACGGAACCGAAGTCCGGCCTGAATGGGCCGGGCCCCTCGAACGCGCAGTGACCAAGCGAATCGTTCACGAAATCAACGCCGTCACAAACCGTAGAGCGATGCTAGGCGATTTTAATATCTTCAGCTGATTTCCACCGTGCGGTCAGGCCGAAAAGTGTTCAAATCACTTCAGTGCGCCATGATCCGAACTGCCCCGATAGGCGTCCGACTGACGCTTCTAAATACGGCGTTCAGACGAGACCTCCTCAAAAAATGGCGAGCAAAACCTGTCGGCGACGCCGGGCATCCGGATCGGCCCCGACGCTGGCGGCGTGCGCGGAGTTCAGCCCGAATGGAGCAGCGGACCACCCATTCAGCCGCGACCAGTTAGCAATCACGTTACTGACGTATGCCTGGGTCTCGGGAATGTCGGGAATTTGCCCGCCGCGGACGCGCCCCGGCCCAGCGTTGTAAGCGGCGAGCGCCAAATGGTACTGGCCAAACCGATCGAGCTGAGATCGCAGATAGCGGGCGCCCCCACGAAGATTTTCGACCGGATCATAGCGGTTCACGCCCAGCGCGCGTGCGGTGTCCGGCATGAGTTGGGTCAGACCATAGGCGAGTTTGGGCGAATAGACTTCGGGCTGGTACTGGCTTTCTCGGATGATCAGCGCGTCGAACAAGCTGACCGGAACGCCAAACTCGCAGGCAATGCTGCTCATCATTGCAAAATAACCGCGGCGACGCTCTTCGCCGGTAAGGCTAAGTAGTCCCGACGGGCTGTAGCTCGCACCGCCGCAGCCGGACAAAAATGGCGGGGGCATCCCGAACCCGGCCCCCGATGCCATCCACTGTGGGGGCACAATCGCAGACACGGGTGATACTCGCCCGATCGCGGTAGGCCCTGCGCCCAATACCGGCGACACGCCAGAGTCGCGCAAGGGATCATTGGTTTGGCTTTGAGGACCGACACCATCGGCCCGATAGCTTGCTTCCAATTGGTCTTCGATCCAACGCCGGCGAAGATCATGAACGCGAATGCCGCGATCCGGCGACGCGGCGGGATCTAGAGATACCGTCGGGGCCGGTGCGGCGGCGCGCGCGGCTATACCCATCGCAATCACCTCGACCGATCGGGGCCTTGGAACCCGATGGCCAGCGTATGCGCGCTGCGCCATCGCAGCCAGCACCACTGCCGGAACCACAAGATGTCGCATCATCTCCCCCTCTTGCTGACGGCAGTTGACCGCGCCCCTGATCGCACTGTCAACTTGGGCAGAAGTTGGGGCAACCGCCTCGACCCGTCCGGATGGGCACGCGATGTGGCTTATCGACAAGGGAAGCGAGGGACGCTGCGGGTCGCGCATCCCGTTGCCGCCGCTGCTCGAAAATTCGCTGATCCATTGGTACACCGGGGCTGGCGGCAGCGCAGAAGAGCAGGCTGGGATCACGCTTGTCCAGCAAGCACGGCTTGGCGAAAAGTGGCTTGCGTGCGATTGTCTCGGCGCGGTCGCAGCACCGCCAATTCTCACGCCCGCGTATCTGTCCGACGCGGAAACCTACTACCTGCGGCGACTCACGGGCCAAAAACGTCCCGAGCACCGGACGACCTGTCCCTTCTTCCGGGACCAGGCAACGAGTCGGGTCTCGGAGGTCCGCGAGCGGCAGCTGCCGGCAGAAACGCCGTTGGGCTATTTCGAGATCATTCGGCCCGCTCCCGAGAAACTCGCGCAAATGCCGGAGCGGGACGCTGTCGATGATCGGACCCGACACGCGAGCTTCCCAAGGCTGGCGCTGCTGCTGCGCCGGTTGCTCGAAGTCGGCGGCTTGACCGAATGGACTCCCGGGACCTTTGATGACGCCAATGCGGTTGGTCGCCAGTTTGCGCGGCTTCGGTCGGTCGCGGCGCGGATCGAAGCGGCCCCTGGCATCGCGCTCGACCGCGTGCTGTGGACCCACAGTGCTGCGCTCCATTCCCGCCAGATCTATGCTGCGTTGCGCGCGCTCGAGCCGCAATGGCCGTCGGCCCACGCGCCGCAGGGGTTCCTCCTTGTCTATGCGCGTGAATTTCATGGCCACGTCGTGCATCCAGCAAGCGGCGAGCCGTACAGGGTGGCCAATCGCGTCCAATCGCCAGCGGTCCGCGGCACGGCCGTCGATGGCCCCTTCTTGGTCCTGACGGTAATCGGCACCTATCCTGAGGCACGCGGCTACGCGCCCCTGCGCGCCTATGCGCAGCCGATCCTGTCTGGCCGATCGTTCATCGCCGTGGAAAGCAACGCCGAACGAGACCTGTTCAAGCAGCTCATCGCCTTCTTCCGCGATTCGATCGGCCGTGGTTACGACGCGCGCCTTCACAAACCGTTGTTCGATCAATTTACCGCGCTCGGAACCTGCCGGGCCGATGCGGTGGCCGAGATCTTGTCGCTGACAACTGGTGAGGTCAGCCGACTGGCGTTGTTGCTTCACGAGCAAGGCGGCCCGTTCCCGGCGGCGTCGCTCGGAGCGCTCAGAACACAGATGCCAACGATCCTGGTCGACCCAGATAAGCTTGATCGCGCAAACCTCCTCTCGGCGCTCGAAGGCGCGCTGGGGTCGTTACCAATTTAACGCAATTTTCCGGGCTAACAGCAGCGCCGCAATCTAGCTGCGAGCGACGAAGGCTCCGGGCCGATGCCATCCGCCTCTGGAGCCTCCGGCAGAACGGTGCGCCGGTCACCGGTCTGCGCCGCGTGTGACGCTTCAAGCCATTCAGGTTGACGACTGGTGAGTGGGTGTCCTGCCCTGCTCCGCCAAGCGGCGAAGCCGCCGTTTCAAATCCCCGATGACCATTTTGCGCGCACCAGGCTGCATTTTCCGCCAGTCACGTATCTCCGGTGCCGTGCGGCCACAGCCGCGACACCAGCCGGATCGCCGATCTATGCCGCATTCGTCGATGCAGGGAGACTGAGGAGTCACTCGGCTGCCATACTTTGAGGCACAAAGCTCGCGCTAGGATGCGCCTCGCCAGCCCGCGTTGCTTCTGGGCTCGCGCCTTGTGGCAGCAACCGAGCCGAATTGAGGATGAACGCGAGCTCTGAGACGACGTGAATGAAGGCTGCCAAGAGCGGATTGAGCAACCCGACCGATGCGAGGATGATCCCTGCCAAGTCGACCGTGATCGTCCCGGCAAAATTCTGCCAGATGATCCCGCGCGTGCGGCGCGCGAGCTTCAGTGTCTCGACGAGGCGCACCAGATCGTTGCCGAGGAGAACCACGTCGGCGCTTTCCTGTGCCACGTCGGTCCCCGACCCCATCGCAATTCCGACGCTTGCCTCGGCGAGCGCGGGCGCGTCGTTGACCCCGTCGCCGACCATCGCCACCGTCCGCTTCTGGCGGACCAGCGATTCGATGCGATCGAGCTTGTCTTCGGGCAGAAGTCCCGCTTCGATTTCGGCGATGCCTAACCGCGCTCCCACCGCCTGGGCGACGGGCCGTGCATCGCCCGTCAACAGGATGGTCCGGATCTTGAGCGCTTTCAGGTCTTCGATCGCGCGCTTGGCCTCGGGCCGCACGGTGTCGGCGACGGCGACAGCGCCAAGCAGCATGCCGTCGCGCGCGACAAACACCTCGGATCCCGCTTCGACGCCAGCGTTCAGCGAGCCGGGAACGGCGACCTTCTTTTCCGCCATCCACAGCAAGTTACCGACGAGTACGGTGGCACCGCCAACCGTCGCCAGGATGCCGCGGCCCGGGGTGTAGACAAAATGTTCCGGCTCGGCGATCGGACGACCCAAGCTCTTGGCGTGCGCGACGATCGCCTTGCCGAGCGGATGTTCGGACCGAAGCTCGGCCGCCGCTGCGGCGTCCAAGACAGCTTCCAGGCTCGATCCGGTAGTCGGGACGATGGTTTGAACCTCGGGCCGACCAAAGGTCAGGGTTCCGGTCTTGTCGAGCACGACCGTGTCGACTTTACCGAGGGTTTCGAGATGGACCCCACCCTTGATGATCGCGCCAAGCCGCGCCGCGCGACCGATGCCGCCGAGGATCGCGAGCGGGGTGCCGGCGGCAATACCGCAGGCGCCCGCGACGATGATCACCGAAATCGTCGACGTCATGTTCCGCGTGATGAGATAGGTGAAGACGGCGGAGCCAAGCGCGAAATAGACCAGATAGCCTGCCATGCGATCGGCGAGGCGCTGCACCGGCGCGCGCGAGCGTTCGGCGCGCTCGACCGCTTCGATGATCTTGCCGTAGCTGGTGTCTCGGCCGATGCGCTCGGCGCGGACCTCGAGCGCGCCGGACTGGTTGATTGACCCGGCGAAGACGGGTGCGCCCGCCACCTTCTCGCTCGGCATGGACTCGCCGGTGATGCGAGACTCGTCGACGAAGGAGTGACCCGACATCACCGCGCCGTCGACGGGAATGCGCCCGCCCGGCGCGACCAGGATCACCTCGCCAATGCTCAGCTCGTCGGCCGAAACGGTGCGGATCGCGCCGGTTCGCCGGACCGAGACCTCGCGCGGGAGAAATTCGAGCAAGTCGCGGATGGCCCTGCGGCCGCGCCCGACAGTCATGCCCTCGAGCACCTCGGCGACCAGCACGAACAACGTGATCACGAGCGCCGTGAAGAACTCGCCGATCGCCGCGGCTGCGACGATCGCGATCGTCATCGACAGCTCCATCGTCATCCGGCGCTGGAAGACGTTCTCGAAGGCTTCCTTCACGATCGGCCAACCGCCGACAGCCAACCCGACGACGCCGATCACGCTGACTGCGGCGAAGGGCTCCCAAAGCCGGAACCAGACCAGCGCCGCCGCAAGCGCGACAATGCCGATGCGTATGGCTTCCTGCCATTCGAACGGATGATCATGATCGTGTCCGTCATCGTGGTCGTGACCATCACCGCTATGGTCATGGTGCTCGTGCCCCCGCGTGGCCTCGCCTATCGCCGCGGGGGCTGTCGTGCGCGCCTCGGCCTGCTCGGCCAAGGTTGGGCGCTCGCGGCTAACATGATCGGCCATGGCCAAACCCTCTCATTCAAGTTCTGGAGACGACGCTTTTCAGGCAGATAATATAGGGGGGTATGCTATCTTGTCTAGGACGGGATTGGCTTGTGCGATGACGACACCCTTTGGGCGCGACGTATTCGGACGGCGTTGACTGGTCCTCATCAGCGGTATTCTGGACGAGCGGCGCTGCTCTACCTGGCGGCGGCGCACAGCTTGAGAACCTGCTTGAGCAAGGTTTCTGCCCGATAGAGGTGGCCTGGGCGGAAGCTTCGTGACGCCGACCCGCATGACCGCGCTAGCAGCGCGGTGGGTTTAGTTAACTTCGAGTCCGCACCGCGGGCAATTTGCGGCGCAAGACCTCGCGATAACGTCCGCGAGCACAAGCAGGACTAGGCCGACGGTAGCCGCGATCAGCCGAGTCCGCCGCGAAGCGCCGGTCACGAGCCTATCCTCGCCAGTAGAGAGTAACTTTCCCTCCTTTAGCGCCGTCGAACCGGCACATCTCGATGCCCGGCGCACACGACGATGCCACCCGCTCGGCAAGGGCCGAGCGCTCGTCAACCGAGCGGGACAATCGGCCGCGATCACGCATGAGCCATGTCAGCGGCGAATGCTGGCCAGCGCCGTGCTAGGCATCGACGAACAGCGTGGCGACACGCTCGGGACGCTGCGAAAGCCCCCGCCCAGTGGCCGCAGCGTCGACTACGCTCGCTACAGGGGCTGCAATTGGTCGCGCTGGTGCTGAGAAATTAGCCAGCGACATCGGCGCGCCCGCCATGCAACACTTCGAGCTTCTCCAGCGTCACCAGTCCGACGCCGCTCGTTTCGGCGATACTCGACCAGAAGGCGCGAACCCGCTCTTCAACATCGACGATCTCGACGATCACCGGGTAATTGTGGTCTAGGAACCCGCGCCGGTGGAGGTGCGTGCTATGGCCAAAGCCTGCCTGCGCCCTGTGGACGGTAGCGCCCAACAGCCCGGCTGCGCGCGCGCGCTCGAGTACCAGCTCAAACACCCGGTGATCGCCGGCAAGCGCGGCCTCATCGGTGTAGATCCTGAGCAGCCAATGCGGTCGCGTTTCCATCAGAATTTTTTACCTCCATTGTGGATGCGAGGCGTCGGGCAACCCACGACGCCTCGTGGTCACGCAATCGATCCCTGTTGAGATACTATCGGTGCATGCAAACCGTTGCGCCGCGCAATCAGCCGCGACGCCCAGGCGGTAATGGCCGGCAGCACCAACAGCGTCAGCGCCGTCGAGGTGATGAGCCCACCGATGACAACGGTCGCGAGCGGCCGCTGCACCTCCGCGCCCGTGCCTGTCGCAAGCGCCATCGGTACGAAGCCGAGCGACGCCACCAGCGCGGTCATCAGCACCGGCCGCACGCGCTCCATCGCGCCCCCTATGATCGCGTCATCCTCCTTCGCACCGTCTTCGCGGTACTTCCCAATCGCGCTCATCATCACCAGCCCGTTGAGCACGGCCACCCCCGACAAGGCGATGAAGCCGACCGCCGCCGTGATCGAGAACGGGATGCCGCGCAGCAGCAGCGCGAAGACCCCGCCCGCGAGCGCCATCGGCACCGCGCTGAACACAATCAGCGCCGGTACGACGCCGCCCAAGGCCATGTACAGGAGCCCGAATATTGCGAGGAAGCAGATTGGCACGACGATCAGTAATCTTAGGCGCGCCGACTGGAGGCTTTCGAAGGTGCCGCCCCAACCCGTGTACATGCCGGCCGGCAGGTCCATCCCCGCCATCTTTGCCTGGGCCTCCTTGACGAACCCGCCCAGATCACGGCCGCGGACGTTGATCTGAACGATCACCATGCGCTTGCCGTTCTCCCGGCTGATCTGATTCAATCCCTGCGTATAGCTGAACCCCGCCACCTCTCTTAGCGGGATCGAGCGGGCGGATTGCCCGTCGGCGGCAGGCAGCATCACCGGGATCGCGCCGAGCGTCTCCAGATCGTCGCGCTGGGCATCGGGCAGGCGAACGACCACGTCGAAGCGTCGGTCACCCTCAAACAACAGCCCCGCTTCGCGACCACCCAGCGCTGCAGACACGGTATTTGCGACTTCATCGACCGAGAGGTCATAGCGGGCGACCGCCTGACGATCGATCTTGACGTCGAAGGTTGGGGCGCCGGAGGTCTGCTCTGCGCTGACGTCCCCCGCGCCGGGGATCGTTCGCATGGCTGCGGCGATCCGGCGGGCCTGCTGGCTCATCTGTTCCAGATCGTCCCCATAGAGCTTGATCGCGACATCGGCGCGGACGCCGGCAATCAGTTCGTTGAAGCGCATCTGGATCGGCTGCTGGATCTCCGTCCGATTGCCGATCAGGGCCTTCATTTTTGCCTCGATACGACGGAGGATATCCTCCTTGCTGCGGACATCGGCCGGCCACTCGTTCTCGGGCTTGGGGATGACATAAGTGTCTGACGCATTCGGGGGCATCGGATCGGTGCCGAGATCAGCGTTGCCGTTCTTGGAAAAGACCAAGGCAACCTCGGGCAACGTCTTCAGTGCGTCTTCGATCAGGAGCTGCATCCGTGTCGACTGGTCGATCGAAGCGGACGGCACCCGAAAGTTTGTGACCGTGATGTCCTTCTCGTCCAACTGCGGCATGAACTCCTCGCCGAGCAGCCCGAACGACAGCACCGCGGCCGCAAACACGCCGCCGCCGGCCAGGATGAACGGCATCGGCCGCGCGACCGCCCTGGTCAACGCCGGCGCGTACTTCTCCTTGAACCAGCGGATCGGCTTGACCTCGGTTTCACTCACCCGCCCCTTGATGACGATGGCGATCATCGCCGGGATGAACGTAAGCGACAGTACGAACGCGGACGCGAGCGCAACCATCAGCGTGATCGCCATCGGAGCGAAGGTCTTGCCCTCGACGCCCTGGAAGGTCAGCAGCGGCACGAACACGAGGAAGATGATGAGCTGGCCGTAAACGGTCGGCCGGATCATCTCCTGCGCGGCCAGCGTCGTCTCCTCCATCCGCTCCTCACGCGTCAGGAGGCGTCCTTCATGCTCCTGCCGTTCGGCAAGCCGCCTGAGCGCGTTCTCGACGATGATGACCGCGCCGTCGACGATCAGGCCGAAGTCGAGCGCGCCGAGGCTCATCAGATTGCCGGACACCTTTAGCGCGTTCATTCCCGCGGCCGTCATCAGCATGGTGATCGGGATCACGGCCGCGGTGATGAGCGCGGCGCGAATGTTGCCGAGCAGCAGGAACAGCACGACGATGACGAGCAGCGCGCCCTCGGTCAGATTCTTCTCGACTGTCGCGATCGTGGCGTTGACCAGTTTCGAGCGATTGTAGACGGGTTCCGCGAAGACGTCGGGCGGCAGCGCCCGATTGATCGCGGTGAGCTTCTCCGCCGCGCTGTTGGCGACGATCCGGCTGTTCTCGCCGACCAGCATCAACACCGTCGAAATGACGGCCTCCGAACCCATGCGGCTGCCCGAACCGGTACGAACCGCACCGCCGATTTCGACAACGCCGACATCCTTGACCCGCACCGGCACGCCGCCCCGGGTCGCGACCACCGCTTCCTGCAGGTCCTCGATCGACTTCAGCCGCGCGTCGGCGCGCACCAGAAAGCTTTCGCCGGCCCGGCGGACGTAGTTGGACCCTGCGGACAGGTTGGCGCGCTCCATCGCACTCGCCAATTCGGTAATCGAAATGCCGTACGAGGCGAGCGCGTTGAGGTTCGGCTGGATGAGATATTGCTTGACGTAGCCGCCGTTGGAATCGACCCCCGCGACGCCGGCCACGTTGCGCATCTGGGGTCGGATGATCCAGTCCTGCACCGTGCGCAGATACGCGGCCTTCGCCAGTTCGGTGGTCAGCCGTTCGCCTTCTGGCGTCAGATAGCTGCCATCGGACTGCCAGCCCGGCTTGCCGTCGACGATCTGGAGGCCCTTGCCATCCGGGTGCCGGAAGGCGACCGAGTAGAAGAAGATCTCGCCCAGCCCCGTGCTCAACGGCGACAGGTTTGGCTGGACGCCCGCCGGCAGGCTGTCCTTCGCCTGCGCGAGACGCTCCGTGACCTGCTGTCGCGCGAAATAGATGTCGGTCGCATCGGTGAACACCGCCGTGACCTGGCTGAACCCGTTGCGAGTAAGCGACCGGGTCAGCGTCAGCCCGGGAATGCCGGCAAGCGCGGTTTCGACGGGGAATGTGACCTGCTTTTCCATGTCGACGGGGCCAAGCGTCGGATTGAAGGTGTTGATCTGCACCTGACGATTGGTGACGTCGGGCACGGCGTCGATCGGTAGCTTGGTGATCTGCCACAGACCGAAGCCGACGATCATGAGCGTCAGCGCGGCGACCAGCCACCGCATTCTGACCGACAGCGAAAGGATGCGCGCGATCATTCCGCCGCCTCCTTCTCGATCTCGGCCTTGAGCAGGAAGGCGTTGGTCGTCGCGATCGGCGTGCCAGCGGCAAGGCCGCCGACGATCGCCACCATCCCGCTCGAACGGCTGCCGACCTGAACCGGCCGCGCGACGAAGCCGCTGCGCGTGCGCACGAAGACGACCGTCTGGTCGCCCAGGGTCTGGACCGCATCCTGCGGCACCATCACCCCGTTTCGCGCCGCCCCGCCGCTCGCGAGGATCCTTGCCTGGACCAGCTGGCCCGGCACGAGCGTGCTGGCCCCGGCCGTCGGCGTAACGACGACCGTCGCGGTCCGCGATCGCGGGTCGACGACGCCGGTCGCCGAACGGACGCGCGCATCGATGACACGACTGTCGGAAGTGGTCAGCTCAACCCGATCGCCTGCACGCACGCGCGCAGCATCCGTCGGCGGGACGTTGGCCGTGATTTGCAAGCGGCTCGGATCGACGACGCGGAACAGCTCTGTCTCGGCAGCAACAAACCGGCCGAGGTTCGCCGCGGCAGCGGTAATGCGTCCGGCCACCGGGCTGACGACCGCGACCGATCGTCCATCACGCGCCACACGGGCTGCATTCGCGGCTGCGCTGGCGCGGCGCGCATCGGCCTGCGCGACGGCGAGGTTCGCCTGAGCGGTCTCGTAATCGGCGCGCGGCGACACCCCTTGGTTCAACAAGGTACGTTCGCGCGCCAGCTGGCGGGACGCGAGGGTGACCCGCGCCGATGCAGCGGCGCTGTCCGCCGCGATTTGCGAGGCGTCGCGGCTCTCGACGAGCGCCAGCGTCTGTCCAACCTCAACCGGATCACCCGTGCGCGTGAAGATACGCGTCACGGTTCCGGGCGCGCGCGCGGTGATCACCGCTTCGGCGTCGGGGGTAGCCTCGACTGTAGCGGAGGCCAAGATGGCGGCGTCCAGTTCGCCCGAGGCGGTGGGTGCAACGTCGATCCGCGATGTCGTGATCGCTTGCGCCGACATCACCACGGAGTTGCTCGATGCAGCCGGCCCGACCGGCGTTTCGGCTGGCGCGGCAGGCGGCGGGGCCTGGGTGAGCCGGGCAGCGCCGAACCCCAGAGCGGCGGCAATAGCAAGGCCGATGGCCGCGCCGGCGTAAAGTCGTTTCTTCTCGGTCATTGGACCGGATCCCCCGTGATGGTGACGCCCTGCAGGCGCGAAAGATTGATGCGAGCGTCGAGCCGGGCGATGGCGGCATCGACCACGACGCCGCGCGCGGTGCCGAGACTGCGCCGGGCGGCAACCAGTTCGATAAGCGGTGACTTGCCGACCTCATAAGCGATCCGCGCGAGGCGATAGGCCTCCTGCGCGGTCGCAAGGGTGCGTTCCGCCGCCGCAGCGCGCCGATCAGCGGCCTCGACGAGCGCGAAGGCGACACGCGCATTGGCTTGGGCGTCAAGCCGCGCGCTCGCCGCACGCGCCTCGGCACCCTGCAGCTCGCCACGGGCCGCGGCAATATTCCCGCGATTGCGGTCGAACAGCGGCAGCGGAACCGAAAGCCCTGCGACAATCGCCGGCCCGCTCGCGACGCGAAGCTGGCGAACCCCGAGCTGTGCGGTCACGTTCGGGATCGCCAGCCGCTGTTGGACCGTGACCTGTCGCGCCGCTGCGTCGCGCTCCGCTTCGGCGGCACGGACGGTCGCCGACTGGAGCGGGTCGAGAGGGCCTGCGGGGGGTCTGGCGTTGAGACGGTCAAGCAGGGATTCCGATACGCCGGTATACGCAGAAGGCGCCCCTGCGAGAGCCGACAACCGCGCCAACGCAATGGAGCGATCCGCGCGGGCATTCTCCACGACCGCCTGAAGCGAGTTGAGTTCGGTCTCGGCCTGGAGCTGGCGCAACCGCGCCTCCTTGCCGGCGCCGACAAGCGCTCGCGCAACCTTCAGGTCGGCGCCAGCAGCTTCGGCCTCCTCTGATGCCAGCACAATCCGCCGCTCGGCGAGCTCGACGCCAGCATAGGCGCGGGCGAGATCGGTGGCATAGGCTAGCCGGCCATCGACGCCGCGCGCCTGTGCCGCCACGATCCCGGCTTCGCCAGCGGCGATCCGGGCCGACCTCTTGCCGCCAAGCTCGATCGGCTGGTCGATCTGAAACGTCGTTTGCCGCTGGTCGGCCGCGTTCCTGGTGCGGTCGCCGGCAAAGTTTTCGGCATAGACATTGATCGATGGGTTCGGGCGGGCGCGTGCCTGCTCCGCCAGGCCTCGGGCCCGCGCGACCTCGGCGTCCAGTGCCAAAACGCGCGGCGTGTCGCGCGTTTGCCGGAACAGTTGCGCGAAGGGCGGCGCGACCTGCGACCACGCAGGGGCTGCGGCCGGCAACGCCGCAAGGCTACCGACAAGCGCCACCATGCGCCGTCGGCGATAAAATCTGTTCATGACTCGGTCCTCGAAGATAAGCTCGATACGCGGTGACGCGCGCGAAGAGGCTTACGCTCGGGGAGGGCGCAGCGGCGCGGACGGATCGTTGCCGTCGCTTATACGCGTGACCATCGCCAGCCAGCCGCCGCGACCGGCTCGCGGCGCGGCGGGGATCGCGGCCCTGGCGTCAACGGCAACCAGTTCGCCGGTCGCGTGGGCGACCGAGTGCAGCGGAGTGTCGGTGTCATCGTCCTGCATGGGCTCGCCGGCATGATCAGAGTCCGCGGCTATCGTGCTCGCATGGTCATGCACCCTCGCGCCATGCCAGACCGAAGCCGAGGTTAGCGTCAGGATCGCCAGGCCCGCCAGGAGAAAACCAAGCGCCAGCGACCAAGCCGGGGAGAGGCGTCGCGACACGGTCATTGCTTGGGCCACTGTGCATGCCGGCGATCGATAACGAACGCGTGATCGCTTGTCGCATGCTGCTGGCGGTGTTCGTCGTCCGCGGCAAGGTCGCCATGCTCGTGAGCGATCACATCGGGATCGTTGGCCGGCCAGAGCCGAAGCGCGGCGATCGTGCCGACCGCCGCGGCCACGGCCATCCCGCCGAACGCCGCTGTCATGCCGACCCGCGCGCCCAGCTGGCCGACCAGCGGATAGCAGATCAGCCAGCAGACATGGCTAAGCGCGAACTGCGCCGCGAACAGGGCGGGTCGATCCTCGGGGTTCGCGGAACGGCGCAGCAACCGTCCCGACGGCGTCACGCTGGCCGAATAGGCGATCCCCAGCACCACCCACCCGATGAGAAGGACATGCCAGGAAGGGAGACCCTGCGCCATCGTTGCCGTGATCCCCGCCAAGACCGCCAGGGCAAGGGTCAGAACCGCCGCCGCCACCAGCATCACGGTCCGGTCGGCGACGCGATCGAGGATACGCGGCAGCGTCAGCGCGGCAGTGATCGAACCGCCGCCGAATGCGGCGAGCGTCACCGCCACGTCACGCTGGCTGAGGCCGAGCCCCCGCACGATGACGACGGTATTGACGATCACCATGGCGCTGGCCGCCGCGGAAGCCAGTGTCAGTGCGAGCAGGCCGCGCAGGCGCGGGGTCTTGAGATAGATGCGCGTGCCGCGGGTCGTCTTCTCATAGATGCCGGCGTCGTTCTCGACCGGCGCAGGACGTGGCAGCACGGTCGAGACAACCAGCAGGCCCGAGGCGACAAAGCCGATCGCCGTGCCCGAGAACAGCCAATGATAGCTCATCAGCGTGAGCAGCCCGGCGGCGAGTATCGGGCTAGTCAGGCTTTCCATATCGTAGGCGAGCCGCGAGAGCGAAAGAGCGCGGGTATAGTCCCGCTCTTCGGGCAATACGTCGGGAATGGTCGCCTGAAAGGTCGGCGTAAACGCGGCCGAGGCAGATTGCAGGACGAAGATCAGGAGATAGATCTGCCAGACCTGGCTTACGAACGGCAGACAGAGGGCGACCGCCGCCCGTACGACGTCCATGCTGACGAGAAGAGCGCGCCGCGGCACCCGGTTGGCGAACGCGCCGGCGACCGGTGCAACCCCGATATACGCGACCATTTTGATGGCGAGCGCGGTGCCGAGCACAGCGCCAGCGCTCCCGCCCGCGATGTCATACGCGAGCAGCCCGAGCGCGACCGTCGCTAGCCCCGTTCCCACGAGCGCGATGATCTGCGCGAGAAACAAGTGCCGGTAAGTACGGTTCGCCAGAACGCTGAGCATAGGGTAGGCCCCTATCCCGAGCGGTCACCGCTGTCTATCCCCCCGAGGGGATACTCGACATTTTGGTCCGCAGGCGCTTAATGGCGGCATGGCGCACGAAGCACACACCTCTCACCCGGCGATCATCAAGCGGCTGAAGCGGGCCAATGGGCATTTGCGCAGCATTATCGACATGATTGAGGCCGAGCGGCCCTGCGTCGACATTGCGCAACAGCTTCAAGCGGTGGAGAATGCGATTGCGAGCGCAAAGCGCGCGCTCATCAATGATCACATCGATCATTGTCTTGTCCACGCCGAGGACGGCGACGGGCCGCGTCACGCCATCGAGCAGTTCAGAGCTATCTCGAAATATTGGTGACCACGGACGCTGTGCCGACGCCCGCTCCGGTCGCAACGCGCAATGCCTAAGCAGCGCGCGGCTTTGCATTACTCCGATCGTCTTCCCGTCACCAGCAAATGCGGCGATAGACCGTCAAGCAGAGCGAGGCCGAGCCAGTCATGAACGACACGACGTTTCCGCCCAATCTTCGCCCCGTGATGGCCAAGGCGGTTACGCTCGAGTGGTGGAACGTCGGCCTCAGTCTTTCCACCGTGGCTGTCATCGGTCTTGTGCTGGGCCAGAGCCAGACCATGAAGACCGTCTGGCTCGAGGACATGCTGGCGCTGATACCGCCCATCGTTTTCCTCATTTCGGCACACTTCGAGTTGAGGCGAGGTCGCTCGCGGCGCTTTCCGTTCGGCTTTGAGCGAGGAAACAGCCTCGGCTTCTTCATCGCCGCCGCGGCATTGACCGGCGTCGGCCTCCAGCTCCTGATCGACGCCTCGTTCAAGCTGTTCAGTGCCGAGCACCCTACTATCGGATCCGTCACATTCTTCGGTCAGGACATCTGGCTCGGGTGGTTGATGCTAGGCGCCCAATTCTATGCGCTCATCCCGCCCTTCATTATCGGCCGCCTCGAATTGCCGTTGGCAGAACAACTCAGCGACAAGCTGCTCCACACCGACGCGCTCATGAACAAGGCCAGCTGGCATGGTGGCGCGGCGGGCTGTGCCGGCATCATCGGGCTCGGCTTGGGCTACTGGTGGGCGGACGCCGCCGCGGCGGCATTCATCTCGGTCGGGATCATCTACGACGGGGTGATCGCCTTCCGCGTCGCAACGGCTGAACTGATCGATGGCGCGCCCTGCGCGCTCTCCGGCCACGGATTGGCCAAGGACGCGCTGGAGCTGCAGGAGTCGCTGGAGAAACGCTTCCCAAATGCCGAAGTCCGGCTGCGCGAGACCGGTCGGGTCATCCGCGCGGAAATCCACGGCGCAGCCCCGCCCCACCGGCCGGTCGACCGAGCGGAATTGTGGCCAGGCGATCCCGCGCGCGCGTGGCGGCTCGCGCAGATCAGCTTCATTCGCGAGCCGGAGCCAAGTTCAGCCGATGGCGATCAAGAGCAGCGCGAGAGCAGCCGAAAGCGCCAGCCCAAGAAGGAATAATCTATGCTGCGGGGCAGGGTCGGCGACGTTTCGCACGCGGTGGGCGACCCGCTCGGCGACATCCATTTGCCGCCGCCATGACCAGCCCATGATGCGGTCGAGCTCCTCGCGGTTCAGATCGAAGAAACGCACAAGCTCCCGCTCATCGTCGCCGCGCAGGCCCTGCACGCGGAACACGGCATCGCGGTGAGCAACCTGCGCCGGCGAATTGCCCGATTCCGTCGAGCCGGTTGACGGCCGTTCGTCAACGCGCCGCATTTCCAGCAGTGCGGACGGGCTGCGCTCCAGCAGCTCAGCCCAGCGAAGCAGGCGATCGCGACGAGCCACGTGGCGTCCGCGAAGAGGGCGAAATGGACTCGGGCTAGGCGGGCCACCTTCTGCAGCGCTCATGGCCTTGAATTTGCGCCGCTGCGCCTCCCTCCCCTCGCGCCTCCGTCCGAAGCGCCCGAGATCCGCGGCACGGCGAGTACGGTGCGAAACGCGATCACGTCCGCCGCCAGCGCGGTCGTGACATGGACACGACCTTTGCATTGCTCGCCCGTGATCGACCAGCTGTGCGGCTCGCATTTCCTGACACATTCGCCGAGTGTCGTAGACGTAACATCGCGGAACGCGCCGGATGGTTGACCCGAACCCGCGGATCTCCTCGGCGCACAGCGAGAGCAGCCTGGCCGCGACATTGGGCGCTCATCCGCCACCGTCCTGTCCGGAGGGCGCGACGCCACTGCGCACAGGCGAACCGGTCTTTCCCTGGCAAGCGACAATCGCGGCGATCGCGGTCATCGTCTCGGCTGGATCCCGGACCCTGATGGCATCGACGCCGGTCGCCAGCGCCGGCTCGTCGTTGCCGCCCGGGTAAAGCGCGTCGCCGATGTAGAGGGTCTCAGCAATCGCGACGCCGCTCACCTCAGCAAGGCGTCGCAGAGCGTAAGCCTTGTCGATTCCCGACCGTGTAACGTCAATCGACGTGGTCCCGCCCAACCTGATCGAGAAGTTGGGCAAAGCTCGAGCGAGCATGGTCTGCAGGGCCGCTCGCTTGCGACGGTCGGGATCCCACCGCTCCTTTGCCTCCAACGGCGCCTCCTGCCCGAGACCGGAAAACGTAAACTGACTGCCCCGGTCTTCCAGACGCTCGCCCCATGTGCGCTCGTCCGTCAACCCGGCGTCCCGCAGCGCTCCATCGAACGCAACGCGGATATCGGTCTTCTCCGCCTCACTGAAAAGTTCGGCGTACACCGCTGTCCATCCATCGGCATGCCGATAAAGCTTCGTTCCCGTGGTCGGCATCAACCACAGGCCGCCGAGCCGGGCACGAGCGGGCAGCCGAGCAGCGACCTGGCGCTCGAACTGCGGCCAGTCGCCACCAGAGATGACCGCGACGTCAACCACGTCCAGCAACTGTGAGACGCTGCGCGCGACCCCGTCGTCCAGCGGCCGCTTGCTGTCAGCAAGGGTGCCGTCGAGATCGAACGCGACCATCCGTTTCATCATCGGGCGACCCCATTTTCTGACACGATGACGACGGCTACGCAGTCGCAATAAGGACAGCAAGCGCTATACCTCGGCATACCAAATGCGATAGGGGGTTAGCCTATGGGCCATCTCAACAAGACTGACGGCGACCTGATCGCGCGTGCGCGGCGCATTTCGGGGCAGATGGGCGCGGTCGAACGGGCGCTCGAGGGCGATGCCAGCTGCAGCGAAACCCTCCACCTCGTCGCCGCGGTGCGTGGCGCGCTCAACGGCCTGCTCGACGAAATCATCGCACGCCATCTGCAGGCGCACGTCGCGCGCGCCGGGCTTACCGATGCCGAGCGCCTGGCAGGCTCGGAAGAGCTTTTGGCGGTGATCCGCCGGTATTCAAAATAGTGGCCCGCCAACGAGACTGATACGGCGCTGCTTCGACAAGCGGCAAAAAATGATCGAAGATTTGAGGCCAACGCCTTCGGCCTGAAACGGAAGAAGGCAATGCGCGTTTCCGCCGCCAAAGCCTCCGACAACCCGGTTAGTCGATTCGCCGTAATATTGCACGATGATTCGCACGAAGAACCGCATCAGGTTCCTCAAAGCGCGTCATCAGCACAGTCGGGTCACGTTCGGTTGGTAGCTCATCGGGGTCGCGGCGACGATTCGGCAGGATGGCTGGTGCTGCGGTCAGCATGACGTTCAATCTCGGGAATCTTGTCGGCACCACCATCTTGCCCACGTTGCTGGTGGCATCCCTCAGCGCAACCCAAGCCTGCGCAGGAGCGCGTCGACCTGACCAAAAGCATCCTGCTGCCAATCATCCGGCGATCGGTCCTCGGCGGCATCCGACCCTTCGACGAATTGACGAACGCAGGTCGGCCCAAAGCCGTCGGGCGTATCGAACTTTTCGGCAAGATGGCCAAACCCTTCGGCACCGCTGCGATGTTCAAGCACCGGCCGGCAATCTTCGGCCAGGGCGTCGATCCCGCCCGGATAGTTCCGGATCGAATAATAGACGTCGTAGGCGTCCTTCTGCTTGTACCGGCCCGCGAGAGCGTAGCCCTTCATCGCCAGCAGCGCGGGGATCGAGGCGACGGCAATCAGCGCGCGGTTGGTGCCGCCACGCGGCATGTCACCCTCGATTGCCACGAGCTTGTAGAAATGGACCGCCAAGTCGGCGCCGGACGCGCGCTGAGTCGCGAATTCCGTCGTCAGCGGCGGCCGGTTCTTCTCGAGCACAGCATCGAACGGCCGCAGAAAATCGACGATCACGTCAATCGGACCACCGCCATCATCTGGATCGATCGTCCGCGCCATCTGGAAATAGCGCTCTTCGCGTGGCGCATAACCTTGGGCGCGCAGCTCGCCGACGAGCGTCGCATAAGCGTCGTTGACCGCCAGCGCCTCTGCATCAAGACTGAGGTCGATATCGCGCGTCCCGACATGCTTCATCTCGCTGTCCGCTAGCAAAAGCCAAGGGACGGCACCGCCGATCACGGCAAACTTGCCCCGGAAGCTGGCGAGCGTCTGTCCGATCTCCAGCAAAACCGAACGCACGGCAGCGCTCGTGCGGTCGGTATAGTCATTGGCCGATTGCGGCTCGCCGGTCACGTCCGCCACTGCAGGAGCTCTTCGCGCAGATGCTTCGCCGCCTCCTCGCCACGCTCGCCGGCATGCAGCAGGTCCAGGTAAGTCTGGACGGGGCTCGTCGCGACCAGACCGTCGGCAACCCGCTGCGCGTCGCGCAGAACGCCGCCGTCGTCAGGCACCCGAATAACCACGTTGGCGCCGCGCGGCGGGGTGGATAGCGCGAGGAGGGTTTGGAGCGATCCGAGCCCTCGCTCGTCGGCGTAGAAAAAGCTAGTCGCATGACGAGCGTAGGGCGCGAGCCATTCTGCTGCGGAATAGGACGCGAGCGCGACCCGCCCGTCACCCGGCGTTAGTCCTTTAAGCTTTTCAACCAGCTGCTTGCCGTGAAGGTGCGTGTAGAGGCGCACCTCTTCACCTCGCGGCGGCTCATAGTCCTGCGCCCAGGCGTCGAGTAGCCGATCGGGATCGGTCAGGTAAAGTCCCTCCTCGTCTTGGTCGGCCCAGTCACGTTCGCGGAGCGCCTTGCCGACCGTGCTCACCAGCCCAAGGCTCACTTCAACGTCGTGCGCAAGCTCGACGACGCGCCAGTGGCGGTCGGGCATGTGCAGCATTGCGCGCAGGATGCGCGCTGATTTTGGCTTGAAGAGGGAACGAAGGGCGCGCCGTTCCGGCTCCGGCCGGCCCTCAACCCTACGCTCCACATAAACAGTGCCGAAGGAAACCCGGCTGTTCCCCATGAAATCGAGAAATGCCACCTGCTCGTCGCGGCATACGTCCTGCGCCTGCTCCGAGAGATACGGAGCCATGATCATCGGGACTGCGTTGCTCCCGGCGTGCGCGATCGCGCGTTTCGCCTGACGGGCGGCCTCCCGCACAATCTTGGGTTGTCCGCTTCCCTTGACCTCGACCACCAGCACGAGAGGTTTGCCTGCGTAGCTGAGGGTTGCAACGAGGTCAGGCCGGTCCGCCTGCGCCAGGTCGGGTTCACGTTCCAGCTGCTTTATAGCCAACCCAGGAATCGACGACAAAAACGCCTCCAGCACCTTCGCCGCACGCCGCTCGATAGACTGGACGGAATCCTTCATCAATTTGTTGAAATAGCGAATCTGGTGAAATAGTCAATGCGTTTTCAGTTTTAACGCGGTTTCAGCGGTTTGTTGAAATGTCCCAAGTGATTGGAGCGCCATGCTAGTCTAGGGTGGCTCGAATATATCGAGCCACCCTGTTTGCCTACAGAAGCTTGCCCAGGTGCTTCGCCACGGCGGCGGCACCGGTGCCCACCGCGGTGACCGCCGCCTGCAGCTGCGCCTTGGTCACCCCGAACTTATGGGTCCACCAGTTCACTTCATAGGGCTCGTGCATGTTGATGCGCGAAGCATCCTGCGGGCGGGTCTTGGTCAAGTCGTCGCTCATATTCGGGGTTTCCATTGTGCTCGCGCCGCAAGATTGCGGCTGCAGATCGTCAATCGGCCAGATTTCGGCAGACCGGTAAAATCCACATGACATTCTTCTACGGTTGCACGGTCATGCCGCTCACGCACAAACTCCGACCGAAATAGACCCGTTGGCAACGCTTTGCCGCGCGATGCTCTTGGCGATTGAGGGTTTCGCCGATAGCAAGTCACCAGGGGGTTGCGTGCAATGATCCGATCACAGGCCGTTCAGTCAGCATTGGCGGCGCGAGCAGTCAAACCGGTGATGTTTGACAGGACACAGGCGTGCAGCAGAGGCTTGCATTGATCCCGCCGCTGCGAAAACGCACCAAAAAGGGGGTCCTGTACATGCGTTCGGCAGCGGTCGAGACGCTGCTGGTGGAGATCGCCACCCTGTCCCGCGATCAGCTGCTTGAGCGTGCCGAAATCCGCAATCGTCGCGCCGCCGGCTGGGTTCCGAGCGAATGCCTGCTCCACCTCCTGCGCGCCAGCCGCAGCGAGAATTCGGAAGCGTTCTTCGAGCGGCTGTTCTCGGTCCTCAGCGCACGCGTGAAAGCTGCGCTCCCGCGCATGACGACCGGGAATGAGACCCACGGCCGGATCGAACGTACTGCCGAACGCATCCACGAGCTCGCCTTCGACAAATTCCAGGATCTGCTATGCGGGGACCGTCAAGCATATGACGAGCGTCTCGACTTCTTCGAGGCGCGCTTCGATCTCGGCGTCGCCAATCTGCGGCGCGACGCGCGGGAAAAAGCGTATGAGGAGGAAAATCGTGGTGCGAGCCTCGACTATGATTGGGATACCGGCGAGCCGTCGCCCGAGGTTGAGCGCGCGCGCGGAGCCTTCGATCCGTTCGATCCGGCGCTGATCAACGAGGAAGATTACCGGTCACGACTTCGTGCGGCGATTGGGGGCCTACCACAGGAACAAATCAGGATCGTTGAAATGATCTCCAAGGGAATACCCATCGACTCGATCGACAAGTCCGCGGTTTCGATATCGAAACTACTGGGCAGATCGGAGAAGACCATCAGGACGCACCGGGACAAGGCCTACGACGCCATCCGGGCGGCGATGCAAGACGAGTCGCAGTCGTGACCGGCGATACGGATCTGGACGACGTCCTCGAGTCCTTCGCGCTGGAGGCGGAAGGCGACGCGACGGCGCTTGCCAGATATCTTCGCGATTATCCGCAATATGCGCTCGCGCTCGTCGATCTGTCGCACGAAATGACCCGGAGCATGCCCGACGAAGCTGCGCCGTTATCGCCGCGTGACGAAGCCCAGATTGCTTCCGCCTGGACCCGTTTCGCGGCATCGGTGCCGACTAAGATGGAAGCCACACAAGGCCAGCCTGCGAGCGTGTTCGACGGTCGCAACGCCGCTGAAATGAAAACGCTCGCCGCGACGCTCGGCGTGCCGCGACAGGTGGTCGCCGCGGTACGCGACCGGCGTGTGCTCGTCGATACGATTCCGAAGGGGTTTCTGGCGCGGATGGCAGCGGGCATCGACGCGCAGCTCGAGGATCTGATCGCAAGCATCCGCGGCGTCCGGTCGGCGACGCTTGCGCCGAGCTACAAGGCGGATTCCCGGCCGGTACTGTCGAGCCAAGTCACCTTCGAGCAAATTCTGATTAATGCCGGCGTCAACGAAGCAGCGCGCGCCGGCATCCTCGCCGAAATAGACTGACATGGACGCGCTCGAAGTCGCACGGCAGATCGCGGCGCGGCTTCACGCCGAGGCGGTTGGCCGTGGACTCGACCCTTGGGCCCCGTTCGAGTTCGCGAAGGCAGAGGCCGAGCGCCGCGGCATCGATACCGAGCCTACCGCGCCGGGCGCGGCGATGCTCGATGGAGGGCGCGCGATATTCCTGCCTGACGAAGCCGATCGAATGATCTTGTATGAGGACATCGGCACCGGCTTCCAGAGGGCGTTCCTGATTTGTCATGAGCTGGGGCATGTCGAACTCGGCGACGATCGCACGCCGTGCGAGATTGACCTCGCCCGGTCCTCCGAGGCGGCACCGGTCGGCTCCGAACGCGTCATCGATCACAACCGGCGCAAACGCCGCGAAGTCCAGATGGACCTGTTCGCGCGCGAATTCCTGCTGCCGCGCGACGTTGCGCGGGCACTGCATATCGACGGCATGTCCGGCGCAGCAATCGCGGAAAAGCTCGGTGCACCATATGACCTGGTCGCGCAGCAGCTCTTTGATGCCTTGCTGCTGCCCCCGGTCGTCGCCGAGGATCGGCCGGAGCGCCCGCCTCCGCCGCTCAACGACGCCCAGCGCGATGCTGTGCGCCACGGGGGCGCGGCTTATTTACTTAAGGCGGGCCCCGGAACGGGGAAGACGCAGACGCTGACTGCACGGGTCGCCAGACTGGTCGAGGACAATGTGGATCCGCGTTCGATCCTGGTGCTGACCTACTCCAACAAGGCAGCCGGCGAGATGTCGGATCGGATTGCCGCGCGCAACCCGCAGGCGGCGGCCGCGATGTGGATCGGTACATTCCACGCCTTCGGCCTCGATCTGCTGCGCCGGTTCGGCGATCGGCTGGGGATCAGCCCAGGGTTTCGCATGATTGACCGTGCCGAACAGGTCGAGCTCCTCGAGGACGAGTTTCCGCGCCTCGGTCTTGTTCACTACCGCGACATCTACGACCCGACGAGCAAGATCGCCGACCTGCTCGACGCCATTTCGCGTGCAAAGGACGAGGTGGTCGGCCCGGAGCGCTATGCCCAACTCGCTGCCGAGATGGCGGCGGCCGCGACCGACGACGAATCTCGACTGGCGGCGCAAGCAGCCGACGAAGTAGCGCGCGTGTATGCGCGGTATGAAGTGGTGAAGGGGCCAGGCCGTATCGACTTCGGCGACCTGGTTATGCTCCCGACCATGCTGCTCGAGACGGACGAGACATCGCGCGACCATTTTGCCGCGACTTATGCCCATGTGCTCGTCGACGAGTATCAGGATGTGAACCGCGCCAGTGTCCGTCTGTTGAAACAGCTACGGCCCCAGGGCATGAACTTGTGGGCTGTCGGCGACATCCGGCAATCGATCTACCGCTTCCGCGGCGCCTCGTCGCACAACATGGACCTGTTCGAGACCGAGGATTTCCCCGGCGCCAAGAGCGCGCGGCTGAAGGTGAACTACCGCTCGATGCGCGAAATCATCGACACCTTCACCGGTTTCGCCAAAACCATGGACGCAGGCGATAAGGCCGACACGAACCTCTCCGCCGACCGCGGGCCGTCGCTTTCCCGCACGCAACTTCGCACGACCGACATCCCCGGCGCGACCTCGGCCATGATCGCTGACGCGGTAGCCGAGCAGCTGAAAGCGGGGCATCCTTACCGCGACCAGGCCGTCTTATGCTCGGGCAATGACCGGCTTGCCGATATCGGCCGCGACCTCGAGGCGCTAGGCGTTCCGGTCCTCTATCTCGGCAGCCTGCTCGAGCGGCCCGAGATCAAGGACCTGCTCTCGATCCTGTCGCTGCTGACCGACCCACGGGGCATGGGGCTGGCCCGGACCGCGTGCCTTGCCGAATATCCGATGGACCTGGCCGATCTCGGCGGCGCGCTCGACGCGCTGCGCGGCGAAGACACGATGCCGCCACGCTGGCTGAGCGGAGCGGCCATCTTCGGCGCGGTGTCGCCCGGCGGGCAAGCCTCGCTCGCGTCAATCGTCGGCGTGCTAGCCGGGTTCGATGCTAATTCCGCGCCCTGGTCGGTGTTGGCGGCGTTCCTGCTCGATCGCACCGATGTCGCGCGGCGCTTCGCCTGCTCGACCAAGGTCGCCGATCGCAGCGCTGCGATCGCCGTCTGGCAGTTCATGAACTTCTTGCGCGCACAACCCACTGGCAAGGGGCTGCGAGTTCCGCGCTTCCTCGCGCGCGTACGGCGGTTGCTCCGGCTCTCGGACGAGCGGGATCTGCGCCAACTGCCCGCAGCCGCACAGGGCATCGATGCCGTCCGCTTGATGACCATCCACGGTGCCAAGGGTCTGGAGTTCCCCGTCGTCCACCTGCCCGGCATGAACATCAGCACGCTGCCGCGAAGCTGCCGGCTGCCCGCGTGCCCCGCACCGCCGGGCATGATCGCCGGTGCCACCGGGACCGCCGAGGACGAGTTTCGCGCAGGACATGACGAAGAACAGCAGTGCATCTTCTATGTGGGGCTGTCGCGCGCCCGCGATCGGCTGATCCTCTACGCCGAGAATCGCACCAAGACCGCCAAGCGATCGCTGTCCCCCTTCATCGACCACTGCGGCTCCTCGATCGAACGTGTCACTCTCGTACCGTCACAGACCCTGCCGCCGTCTCCTGACACCTTGCCGATAAAGGTCGAGGCCGAGGGCCGGCGCTATCATGCCTCGCAGCTGGCGCTTTACAGGAAGTGCCCGCGCCGGTTCTTCTACACCCATGTGCTTCGCATCGGCGGGCGCCGCGAGATGTCGCCCTTCATGCTGATGCACGAAGCGGTGCGCGTTATCGTCGATGAAGTCACGCAAGGCCGATCCTTCGCCACCGACGCAGATCTCGCGCGGCGAATCGCCGACGAGTGCGCGGTGCAGGGCATCGCAGATGATGGCTATGTCGAGGACTATCGCGGGTTCGCAACGGCGATGGTCCGCTTCTTCATCGGGTGCCGCGACCGGCACCAGCCACAGGCGAAAACCGCCTTGCGTCTCAAATTCGGTGCGGACGAAGTGCTCGTCACGCCTGACGAGATGCTCATCGCTCCCGATGGCGGGCTGGTACTCAGGCGGTGCCGAAGCGGCCACCACCGCAAGTCGGACGACGACGACATCGCGGCCGCCGCGCTGCTGCTCGCCGCAGCGGAGACATTGCCAAGCGCAACCGTCGAGATCGTCTATCTCGCGGACGAGCTCGTCAAGCCCGTGGAGATCACACCAAAGAAGCTCGACACCCGGCGCGGATGGATCGGCGAATGCCTTCAGGGCGCCAGCGACGGACTCTTCAGGAAAGAGGAATCGTCATTCACTTGCCCGGGCTGCCCGGCCCTTATCATCTGCGACGCCGTCCCGCCGGGCACGCTGAAAATAATTCCCTGATCCGCTTACCGGTTTCGAACAGCCCTGCCGATTGACCTGCTGGAGCCCGTCCCCCGGCTCGCTTCAAGACGCAAAGGCTTACGACCAATGAACATCCACGACCCCCATTCCGACCACGACATCCCCGACGATTGTGACGATGTCGGCCAGGCGATCCGCGAGGATCGCGCGCTGCGCGCCGCGCACACCTATCGCATCCGCTATGCGAACAACGGCCTCGACTTCGGCCCGCTCCTCCTCGACGATCCGATGCCGCTCGGGCGCCAGATCCTCGAGACCGCCGGCGTGGACGCGCTCGCGGCCTGGAGCCTCCTGGCGATCCTGCCTAGCGGCGATTTCGAGGACGTCCGGCTCGACGAGCCCTTCGATCTGCGCGACCGCCGCGTCGAGCGCTTCATCGGCTTCGAGAACGACCGGCTCTTCAAGTTCGCGCTGCGCGACCACCAGATCCTCTGGGGTCGCTCGACGATCGCCGGACGCGAACTCTACGCATTGGCCGAAGCGGGCGAGCATGAAGCCCTGTTTCTCGACGTGCCCGGCGGCACCGACCGCCTAATCCTTGCCACCGACACGATCGATTTGGCCGAAACGGGCCTCGAGCGCTTCATCGTCGCCGCCAAGCCGGTCTCCGATGCTTTCGAGATTACCGTCGTCTATAACGGCCTCGCCCGCACGATGCAGGTGCGCCCGGGCGAGACGGTGGGTGCGGTGATCGCGGCGGCCCGCCCGTTGTTCGGGTCGCCGGGCGGCGATCTTATCCTGGTCGACCAGCAGGGCCGCGAGCTCAATTCGGCGCATACGCTGCGCCAGGAGCATGTCGGCCCTCACGCCCAGCTGTCACTGCGCCCGCCCGTCGTGCGGGGAGGCTGAGCATGCGCCTGCGCGTCCCCAGCGCGGTGTTCGACGCCACGTTCGCCCACCTCCGCTACTGCGGTGGCGGGCGGCGTGAGTGCCAGGCGCTTTGGGTCGGGTCGTGGACCCGGCCCGATGCCGTCGAGCGCGTGCTGCATCCCGAGCATAGCGCCAGCGCGGTCGGCTTCGAGCTCGATCCCGCCTGGCTGAACCGGTTCTGGAACGAGCTCGTGGCAGCCGGCGACGGTGTCCGGGTCCAGATCCACACACATCCTGGCGCGGCCTATCATTCCGCGACTGACGACGCCTTCCCCCTGCTTTCGGTCCCTGGCTTCCTCAGCCTCGTCATCCCGCGCTTCGCGCAGGGGGAGATCGGTTTCAGCAACGCCTTTCTCGCGCAGATCCAGCCCGACGGCAGCTGGCGCGAGGTACCCATCGCCGACCATTTGGAGATTGTCTGATGCTCGCCGACGCACTGAACCGCACGATGCTGTTGATGCGCACCGACCTCGTGGCGGAAACCGACGACGGCGAGATACTCGCGGCGCTCACCGCTACTCGCATCGTCCTGGAAGCCCGCGAAGACGCGCTCGAGACCCATTCCGGGCAGAGCGCTTTCATCACCGCCGCGCTGCTAATGGCGCGGTCGGGTCACGAGATCTGGCTCGACGCGCCTGAGCGCGCCATGATCGGGTTCCAGCCCCCGTTGGCCGGCGGTGACCTTGTCAAAAGCCTGATCGAGGTCGGGCTCGACCTGCTGCCGGGCCGGGCCTTCCACCACGGTCGCCCAGCGGAACGCGCCGATGTCACCTTCGTGTTCGGTTCGGGTGATCCCGCCGAGGACCGTGCCGATAACCGCATCGCGATGAATGCGGGAGGCTGGGCCGGGTCGATCGACGCTCAACCTACTTCTTGGCGGGGCGCGTCATGGCCGATGGGCGGCATGGCCGCCGGTGCGCTGGCGGCGGCCGAGGCCTTCAAGCTGGCAATGCGTCGCTTGCGGGGCCGCGCGCTGGCACCGGACTATTTCGACTTGCTCTATGCGCCCTGCGCCGCCGTCGAAGTGCGCCTCGCCGCAGCCGATACGTTGGAAAGCGCGGACTTGCCCAATTTCGACCTGATCAGCGGCGGCGCCATCGCCAACGCCGTCCTGTTCGTGCTCCACCGCCTGCCGGCGATCAAAGGCACCGGCCGGGTGCTCGACGACGATCGTAGCGCGCTCAGCAATCTCAATCGCAACGCACTGCTCGTGCGTTCGGCGCTCGGCGAGCGGAAGGTCGACGACCTCGCCCGCTTCGGCGGCGATCTGTCGGTGCATCCCGAGCCCGTGCGGTTCGTGGAGGGCATGCCGCTCGCCGATACGGTGCTTATCGGCGTCGATGACATTCCCTCCCGCTGGGCGGCGCAGCGGGCCGGATCGCCGTGGCTAGGCGTCGGCGCAACCGAGAGCTTCAATGTGCTGGTGTCTTCGCACGAACCGGACCAAGCTTGCGTCGGCTGCCTGCATCCGATGGATGACGGTCTCGGCGATGCGATTCCGACCGCCGCGTTCGTGTCCTTCTGGTCGGGTCTCCTGCTGGTGAGCCGGTGGCTGCGCGAACTGACGGCGGCGAGCCCGGCGCATGTCGACCAGCAGCTGTTTCTCAACGCACTTCGTCCTGAGAGCTGGGCGTATGGCGCGACGCCGGTTGGAGCCAACGCGGCATGCCCGGTCGGGTGCCGCGCTTCGACGGCGGCGCGGCTACTTGCGGCGTGAGCAGGACGGGGTCATGCGAAGGGCGAGCGCTGGCTCGCCCTTCGCTTCGAGGGAGCCGTGCCGCGTGGCGGTTTGTGCACGGCCTCGTCCGCTCAGCGAGAATGAACTTTATGCCGTCGCCTTAAACCACTGCTTGTCACCGGTTTACGAAACCGCCAATAAGTTCATTGTGAGTGAACAAAAGAAAAATTCGTTGAACCGACTCCTCCCTCAACTCGGGCCCGGGCGGCTGGTCGACACGGCCTGGCTCCAAGAACAGGGGGTCTCGCGTCCCTCGATCCATGCCTATGTTCAGAACGGGTGGCTGGAGCGGGTCGCGCCGCGCGTCTACCGCCGCCCGTCAGGCACCACGCCTGCGACGCAGCGCTGGGATGCCGCGATCCTGTCCGCGCAGGAGCTGCGACCCTCGACTTTCTATGTCGGTGGCGCGAGCGCGCTCGATCTGCTCGGACGCAACCATTATCTTCGCCTCGGCGGCCATCCGACGATCTATCTCTACGATCCCGATCGCACTGCGCCGACCTGGCTGATGAAGCTCCCGCTCGATGCGGCCCTGGCGGTACGCACCCGCCCGCTCTTTGCCGACACACTCCTCGGCCTCGAATGGCGAAGGTTCGAGCTCGGCACCGGCCGGCTCGGCGGACACGTCCCCGAACCGGTCCGCGAGCAGCCCTGGGACCATTTCCTTCGCGTCGCCGGGGAGGAGCGCGCAGCGATCGAGATGCTTGACGAGGTTCCCGCAACGCTCGGTTTCGACCATGCTGACGAGATATTCCAAGGCCTATCGAACCTTCGGCCACGCCTGGTCACCCAGCTGCTGGAGACATGCCGCAGCGTGCGCGCAAAGCGGCTGTTCCTCTTCTACGCAGATCGCCACGGCCATGCCTGGGTCAAGCATGTCGATCGCCGGCATATCGATCTTGGCAAGGGCAAACGCCAGCTTGCGCCGGGCGGCCGGCTCGACGCGCGCTACCAGATCACCATTCCCGCTTCGCTCTCCAGCACCATAGAGCTAAGCGAACGATGACGGCCCAGCACTACCTCGACCAGGTCGCACTCCTGTTGCGCACGATCCCAGAGATCGCCTCCGAGCCTGATTTCGCCCTGAAAGGCGGGACCGCGATCAACCTGTTCGTTCGCGACCTTCCGCGCCTCTCGGTCGACATCGATCTCGTCTACCTGCCGGTGGCTGACCGGACCACTTCGCTCGATGCGGTGCGCACCGGGCTCGAGCGGATCGCCCGCCGTCTCGAAACCCGGCTCGGCTTCAAGGTCGAGCGGCATTTACTTCCGGACGGCAAGCGCTTGCTCGTCCATTCGGACAGCACCGCCATCAAGGTGGAAGTATCGCCCGTGCTGCGGGGCACGGTCTTCCCGCCAGAGATGCGGGCCGTCAGCCCGGGCGTCGAAGATCGTTTCGGCTTCGCCGAGATGCAAGTCGTCTCGCTGGCCGACCTCTACGCCGGCAAGATGGCGGCCGCGCTCGATCGCCAGCATCCGCGCGACCTGTTCGACATCCACCATCTCCTCGCCCAAGAGGGGATCGACGACGATCTGTTCCGCGCCTTCCTGATCTATCTCGTCAGCCATTCGCGCCCGGCGCACGAGTTGCTCTGTCCGCACCGCCTCGATATCGCCGCGCAATATAATGACGAGTTCGTCGGCATGACCGTCACGCCCGAAACGCTCGACACCTTGCTCGCCGCACGGGAAGCTCTGATCAGCCAAGTCCAGCGTCGCGCCGACGCGGCTGCCAGCCGCCGCTTTCTGAGCAGCTTCCATGCCCTCGATCCCGACTGGTCCGCCATCGGCTTGGGCGGCGAGATCGCCGAGCTGCCCGCAGTGCGCTGGAAGCTGCTCAATCTGCGGCGCCTGCACGACGAGAATCCCGAGAAGTTCGACGCACAGCAGGTCATGCTGACACGCTGTCTCGACCAGTCAGAGGCAGGTCACGCCACTGGTCAACAAGCGAGGGCGGCCACATCATGATGTTCAAATTTCTCCATGCTGCGGACCTGCACCTCGACAGCCCACTGCTCGGACTGGCGAGCAAATCGGCCGACTATGCGGCACGCGTCGACCGAGCCTCGCGCGATGCCTTCGAGAAACTGATTGCGCTGGCGATCGACCAAGGCTGCAGCTTTGTCGTGCTCGCAGGCGACATCTTCGATGGCGATTTGCGCAATTTCGAAACCGGCCTCTTCTTCATCGATCAGATGCGGAGGCTCGGGGACGCAGGGATCCAGGCCTTCCTGATCCTGGGCAATCACGATGCCGAAAATCGCTTCGCCGCCAAGCTGTCGCTCTCGGCCAATGTCCATGTTTTCGATAGCAAGCGGGCTGAGGCAGTTGCGCTCTCCACCTTGCCCGTGACGGTTCATGGTCGCAGTTTTCCGCAGCGCGACGTGACCGAAAATATTGCCCGTGATTATCCAACCCCAATCCCGGGCCATTTCAATATCGGCGTACTCCACACCGCCTGCCAGGGCAGCGAGAGCCATCACGCGCCCTATGCGCCTTGCACGGTCGAGCAGCTCGCGAACCATGGCTATGACTATTGGGCGTTGGGGCATGTTCATGCCCGGGCCGTGCTGAGCACCGATCCCTACATCATCTATCCCGGCAATCTGCAGGGCCGCAGCCCGCGCGAAACCGGGCCGAAGGGCGCGACCCTCGTCAGCGTGAGCGACGGCCGGGTGACCGAGGTTGAGCATCGCGATCTCGATATGGTCCGATGGTTCACGGTGTCGGTGGACGCGAATGCGAGCGAAACCCGTGCCACGCTGCTCGACCATATTCGCAGCGCGATCGAGCAAGCGTGCGCCGATGCCGGTGATCGCGCGATCGCACTTCGTGTGCGGCTGGTCGGCGAGACCGCACTACACCACCGGATGCTGATCGAACCGCAGGCCTTGCGCGAGGACGTCGCTGCCCTGCTCGCGACCTTGGCCGGCGACGTCTGGCTCGAAAAGCTGGAGATCGCGACGGCACCCCCAGTCCAGCCGGCGTCGCTCGATCCGACCGTATCGGGGCAGCTCCTCGCCGAAATCGAAGCACCGGATACCGATCAGGCTTTGAACGAGATGGTTGCGGCGCGCTTGGCCGAAGTCCGCGCCAAGATGCCGGCGGGTGCCCATGCCGAGGAATTCTTCGCAACCTTGCGCGACGAAGCGCCAGCCCGGGCCCGCGCGCTGGCGCTTTCCCTGATCGGCGACACGGAGGCTGGCGATGCGGCTCGCTGAACTGACCCTTGAGCGCTATGGCGCCTTTGCAGAGCGCAGCCTCGCCATTCCTTCGACCGCTGGCCTCACGGTCATTTACGGGCCTAATGAGGCTGGCAAAAGCACCTGCCTTGCCGCCTTGAGCGATTTTCTGTTCGGTATCCCCGAGCGAACCCCGCACGCGAGCTTGTTCGGCTATGACGGCATGCGCGTCGGGGCGACGCTGGTTGATGCGAACGGTACTGAGCTGACCTTACGCCGGCGCCGCGGCCGCGGCCGCACGCTGACCGACGCGGCGGGGGCGCCGCTAGAGGATTCAACGCTTACGCGCTTGCTCGGGGCGACCACGCGCGATCGTTTCGCCACGCTGTTCGGATTGAACCATGAGACTCTCCGCTCAGGCGGCTCGCGCCTGCTGACCGCCGACGGTGATATCGGGCGGCTGGTCGTCGAGGCGGGTGGCGGTCTGCGCTCGCTGATGGCGAGACTGGATGCCATCGACGATGAAGCGGACAAGCTGTTCTCGACGCGGCGATCCGCTGACCGCGCTTTCTATCAAGCGCTCGACGCCTTCGATGCCGCCGACCGCGAAGTGAAGCAGCACACCGTCACGCGCGACGGCTACGAGCAAAGCCGCAAGGCTGCCGATGGCGCAAACTCCAAGCTGACCCGGGCCCGCGCCGAGAAGCAGACGGTGAGTGCCGACATCTCTGCCCTGGAGCGGCTGGTCCGGGCCGTGCCGCATCTGCTCGAGCTCGACCGGCTGGCCGTTGGGCTTGGCGACTACGACGATCTTGAGTCGCTGCCAGCGAATTTTGGCGGGCAAGTGGACGGCGCGATTGCCAATCGCGACGCAGCGATCGCCGCCCTCGAGGACGGAGAAGTGAAAGGCGAGCGCCTCGTCCAGCGACTCGACGCACTCACCGTATCAAAGGCATTTATCGAAGCGGAAGTGCGGATCCGCGATCTCGTCGAGCAGGCGATCCATGTCCGGAAGGCACGCGCCGATCGTCCGAACAGGCTCAAGGAGATCGAGACTGCCGAAGCCGGACTCGCAACGCTTCGCCGCATGCTTCATCTGGGGGCGGATGCCGACCTGACCGCGCGCTTGCCCAGCCAGGCGGCACTCGATCAAGTCCAGAAACTGGCGACCGAGGCCATCGAACGCGGCGGTGCAATCGCGGCGGCGCGCGAACGAAGCGCCGATCTCGCTGACCGGCTTCAAACCGTCAACCTTCGCCTCGAGGGCGCGATCACCGCCGGCCATGACAAGCCAGCGGCATTCAGCGCCGCACAATTTGCAGGGCTTGCCGCACAAGCCGCTTCGGCGGATGTGGTCAGGCGACAAGCGGCTCAGGCGCTTGCGCGGGTGGCCGCGACGATCGGCGCTCTCGGATTTTCGAACGTCGAAGCGCTCGCTGACTTCGTCTGCCCGAACGCCGAGGCGATCCGCGCGGAACAGGCGGCGCGCACCGAGCTGGAAACCTCCTTGGGGAGCCAAGTCGAGCAAAAGGTCGATGCTGAGAAGGCGGCCAAGGCCGCGAGCGAAACCATCCAGGCACTAGAATCGGCTGGTCCGGTCGCCACCGACCAAGCATTGACGGAGGCGCGGCGAGCGCGCGCTGAGGCATGGTCGCCACTGCGCGACGCCTATCTTGACGCCAATATTCCTTCGGATGCGGCGGTTCGGCGGGCAGGCGTCGATGCCTATGAGCATCACCGCACAGATGCCGACGATCTTGCCGACCGGCGAGCTGCCGAGGCGCAGCACGCCGCCAACCTGGTCCTTGCGCGCCAGCAGCTCGCCAACAGCACGATGGAGGCTGATGGTTGCAGCACACTGATCGCCGATATCACCCAGCGGCTGGAGCGGCGCTGCATGGCGTTTGCGCAAGCGTTTCCCGAGGCGGCAGCGCGCTTTGGGCAACTGGATGCGCTGCTCGATTTTGCGGAGCGCCGCACACAGGCAATCGATGCCGCCGCCGCCGCCGGCCTGCTCGCCAGCGAAGCCGATCGCCACGCATCCGACCTCGCTCCGATGATCGCAGTGTTCAGGAGCGCGCAGCAGGCGATGAACATGCCGTCTGCCAAGGGGCAGGCTTTCGCGGTCGAAATACAGGCGCTCTGCGCCGCGCTCGCCCGACATGAAACCGAGCACGCCGACTATCGGCGCGACCTGCGCGACAGTGAAGCGCTCACGCCGACCGCGAAGCGCGCCGAACAGGACCTCTCCGATCTGTCAACGGCTCATCTGGCTTGGCAGCAGGCGTGGAGCGCGGCGCTCGGAAGCCTCAGCCTGGATGCCGATCTTGCCCCCGAGAGCGCTGGTGGGTTGATCAGCGAATGGGCTGGCGCCCGTGGAACGCTGAGGACGATCGCGCAAACCAGCAGCCGACTCGTTCGGATGGATGAAGACGAAGCGGCACTGAAGGCTGAAATACTCGCTCTGAGCGCAAGTCTCGATCTTTCGTTGCCCGAAGACTTGCTTGCGGCAGCCGATTTGATCGCGGCGCGGTGGCAGGAGCAGGACGCAATCCGGCTGCAGCGCGCGGCGCTTGCCCCCGATGTCGATAACGCAAAAAGCGATTGCGCGCTGCTTGAGAAGGCCGAGCAAGATGCCCGTGGCGTCCTGGCAGAGCTTGCATCCAGCGCTGGCGTGTCGGTCGACGGCGAAGCCTTGCGCAGCATCGCCAGTCGCTGCGCTTCCCGCGCCAAGCTGCTCGAGACGAAAACACTGGTCGAACGCTCGATAGCCGATGTCAGTGACGGCCTCGACGTAGCAGCACTGCGTGAGCAGTGGGCGTGCCGCGATCTGGATGCCCTGCGTGGCGCGCTGGTCGTTTCCCGGGAACGGTCGACCCAGCTGGAGACCGAGGTCGAGGAGGCTATCCTCGCGCACAAGACAGCGCAGGACGCGCTCGACGCCTACGCGTCGGAATCAGGGGTTAATCGGGCGATCGCCGAGCGCGAGAGCGCGGCCGCGCGAATGCAGGCGGCAGTCGAGCGTTATGTTGAACTTACCGTCGCGCGCGCACTGATCACAAAGGCGATCGACCGCGTCCGAAGCGAGCAGCAGGATCCTCTCGTCAGCCGGGCTGGCGAACTTTTCGCATATACCACCCGCGGCGAGTTTGCGGGAATCGACACCGATATAGACGATAAGGGCCTGCCCGTCGTCGTCGGACGCCGCCAGTCCGGTGCCGCGGTATCGGTCGCCGCGATGAGCGACGGCACGCGCGACCAGCTCTTCCTCGCGTTCCGATTGGCCAGCCTTGAAAACTACGCAGCCTCGACAGAGCCGCTACCCTTCGTAGCCGATGATATCCTTGTGCATTTCGACGATGAGCGCGGCGCCGCCACGCTGGATCTCCTCGCGCGTTTTGCCGAGACTAATCAAGTGTTGCTGTTTACCCACCACAAGAGTGTTCGGGACGATGCCCGCCGCCTGGAGGAACAAGGATCGGCAACAATCGTCGAGATAGGACGGGTGGGTTGACCTTATCCGGAGCGCGTCCCGTCGGAACGTGCGAAGATGGCTGCTATCGAGCGAGTAGGTGCGCCGCTCGATAGCGCCACCGTATCCTCGGTCAGGTCGTAATTGTCCCAGATGGTGAGCGCTTCGACCCATGGCAGGTCCCAGCCGACTCATTCGCGGCGTTCTCATGATGGTGCCCTATACCGTCCTAGAGATTCTTGGCCACAGCATCAGCGGTGCAGCGAGCGCCTTCTTCGACGCTATCCCGGAGTACGAGCAGCGGCGCGGACCCAGATCATCAAGGACGACAGCGCGCAACGCGCGGTCATCAAACAGATCGGCGCTCACGACTCTTCCCGAGGTGCACTTACAGGCCTGGACTAAAGCAACGATCTTCTAGCCAACCCGTTTCGCCGATCTACTTAGCCTTGAAAGCGCTTGGCAAGGCGCGCGCTGGCACCGCTTTTCGCCGCAAGTTTCGCGCCGTAGCGCATGACCGTCTTAGGATCGCGCCAACGGTAAGCCTGCATGATCGCTGGCAGGCTCTCGGCCGCCGCAAAATTGTCCTGGGCGACACCGACCCGAATCGAATGACTGGATACCGCCTCGATCCAGCGCGCGACTTCGGCCTCGCTCATGGGTCCGAGCAGCTTCTTCTCGAACGCGGTGCGGATCAACCGCCGGTAGATCAGCGTGATGCTGTTCGGATGGAGCGCACCGCGCCCAACCGACCGCACCGACCCGTCAAAATAGGTCTCGACCCGCCGGAACAGCGGCCCGCGCTCGACGCCGCCGGACTTCAGCCAGGCCGCGATCGAATTCATCGTCGCGGCCGACAGATAGGCAATCGCCCCCCTGCCCTCCCGGTCGGTTTTGCTCCGGCCGATGAACAGCAACCCCGATCCGTCCGCGTCCGGCCCCTCGATCTCGTCGCAATCGATCGCGACGAGCTCAGATCGCCGGCAGCCGCTGTCGTAGGCGACGAGCAGGAGAGCCCGGTCGCGGGCGCCGAGCATGTCGCGCCGGCAGGCCTTGAGCAGATGCGCGAGGCACACCCCGGCCGGCGGGTCGTCGAGGTCGCCGACATCGCCCTTGTAGCGCAGGCCCCGGGCCTGGCGCTGGCGGGTGCCGATGGTCTTGCGCGCCGCCTTCAGTTCGAGCCGGACGAGCGGCGCGGCGGTCGGATCAACGAGACCCGCCATACGGTAAGCCCAACCGATGCTGACCAGATAGCGCTCAATGGTCGCTGCGGCCCGCGTCGCGAGCGGGTGGCTAGGATCGTGCTCGATGCCCGACAACTCACGCAGATAGGCGGCAGCGTCGTTAGGCCGGGCCGCGGCGGCGCGAAGCCCGCGCCGCCGGCACCAGCTGTCCCATAATTTCAGGTCCGAAAGGAACGCGCGCATGGTGTTCGGCGACCAGGCCCGGGCCGCGGCGGCGACCAGCTGGGGATCGCTCAGCCGCCGCTGCGGGGTCAGCGCCGTCACCTCGGCGACGATCGTCGCCACCGCCGGCAGCTCGCCGACGCTGCGCGTGTTGACCGGAGGCAGCACGGCGACCGTCACGGGACGACCTCGCCCATCCAGACATAGAGCCGCCGTCCCTCGACCCTCAGCGTCAGCAGATCCTCGGTCGACATCGGCCGCACATGCGCGGATGGGTTGCGGATCGCGCTGAGGCGCGCCAGCGTCTCGCCGACCGCCGTCTTGACGACGAACACCGCCTGGAAGGCGTCGCGCCAATTGTCGCCCTGCTCGATGATCGAGCGGTATTCGCCGAAATCGGCATAGTCGATCAGCGTGCCGACCGGCCGGCCAGCGGCGCGATCAGCCTCCTGCGCCGCCAGCCACTTGTCGCGCACCGTCTTGTTGACCCGCTGCTTGATCCAGCGTGGTCCGATCGCCGCGGTCATGCGCGCGTCGATGAACGCTCTCAGCTTGCGCTCGAGCTGGCGCAGGATGTGCGCGATCATGTCGTCGAGCTGGTCCGGATCAGCGTCAGGTGCCGCAGCGACCATCCCGAACGGCGCGAAGATCGCAGCCGCGAGCGCCAGCGGCAGACTGGCGAGCCGGACGTCGAATCCGTGCGCGAGCCTCAGCCCGGACGCGAGCATCGGATCGGCTACGGGTTCGGCCTCGGGATCGTCGCCACGATAGTCGCCAAGTTCGGCGCGGACGAGCTGCGTCGTGCGTGCCGCTGCCGGCGCCGTCCGCGCAACGAGCTCGCTCATTCCCTTGAATGCTGCATAGCCGCCGATCGACAACTCAGGGCGGTCGGCGCGGACCCAGGGCGTGTCGATGGCGGCGATCTCGACCGCGGTCGCGGTCGCCCAGTCGCGGCTGACCCCGGTCAGGCCGGAAGCGGCGGCCAGGTCGACACCGGCGATCTCGGCGCCCGTGGGCAGGCGCAGCGCCGGCACGACCTGGGGGAAGCGCGCGGCGAGATCCGCGCGTGACGGGAATGCCCCGGTCGCGGCCGCGATGAGCCGTGACATGCCCTCCATCTGCACGGTGAAGCGGCGGCCGACGTCGCTGGCCGGGTTGGAGAGCCGTTCGATCAGTGGCGACAGCGCCCCCGTTCCCGCGAGGGCATCCACCACATGGTCGGGGATCGCGGTGCGCGCCCCGGCGAGCCGCTCGAACGCCTGCTGCCCGGCAAGTCCCGCCGCGAATGATCGCGTATGGGCGAGCGCGGTGTCGATCGTCGTCAAGCGTTCCTGCGCCGCCGCCAGCCCGCCGGTTGCAGCGAATTTGGCAAACTGCTCTTGGCTCCGCGCGATGTCTTCGAAGATCGTCGGCCGCTTCTGCAGCAAGTCGTTGAAGGCGGCGTGGCCGCGCGCGGCTTCGGCGAAATAGTCGGGGCGAGCACCTAGGAGCGCGTCGAAGCGGCGACGATCCTGCTCCATCTTCTCGATGATGCCGTGCGCCGGGTTGCCGAGCCCGCCCGCCGCGATCAGCTCGGCGGTGGCTCGCGTGCCGAACACATCGCCCTTGAGTCTCTCGAAAGGATCCTGCGCCATTTGCCCCGTCGCCCCGATTTCCGCGCCGTTTGCGGCTACTTACCGTGCCAAGGCGATCGTGCCTAGTGTTGATAAGCCTCCATTATCAACACTAGGCGTCAGTCCGTACTATCCTCAGTCGGCGTTTTCGGGATAGTGGTGGGCATGGCTCGCCGCTCCTCCGCGCTGACGTCGCTGCCGTGGAGCGATCCGCTGGCGGCCGCGCTCGAACAGGCCGCACTCGCAATTGGGCGGCTAAACGCACGAATTTCTGCCAGTCCTGTACGGTCGGCGTGGCAAATCCGGGCGGCTTGGAGCGGCTATTCGAAAGCGCTTCAACTGCAAGGCGTCGAAATCGACGAAATCGATGTTTTTGCGTGGGGATGCGCCATCCCCCTGCCTGGTCGGGCGCGCATTTCTGTGAACGGACAAAGAACACTGCATCCGACACCCCACGCCAATTCACCTGACCGACAAAATTCTCTGCACCGGCGTTATTTCCTGACACCCTTCAACATACGCGCCGCCGCGTTGGACGACGGAGCGAGCTTGCGGCCGTAGCGGAGTGCAGTGGCGGTCGAGGTCCATCGCAATGCCTGCGCGATCGGTCCCGCATCCTCGCCATTGGCGAACAGATCCTGGGTCAGGCCGACGCGCAACGAATGCGTGCTCAGCGCATCGATCGCATGGTCGAGATCGGCGCCCATGAGATCGACCAGGCCCTGGTCGGCTGCGGCGAGCGCCGTGCGCTTGATGATCAGCCGCATCGCCGCCGGCGTCAGCGCGCGCTCGCCAATTCCGTAGGTCACCGTGGCCGCGCGCGCAGGCCGCGCCGCCATGCGTTCCCGATCGACCCGGGCATGATAGGCCAGATCCTCGATCGCGAGCGCGCGGCGCGCTTCGCGGGGTTTGGTCCGGATCACCGCTACGCGGCGGAACAAAGCGCCCGCGCGGATTGATGCGGCCTCGCGCCAAAGAGCGACACGCCGCATCGTGTCGGGCGACAGCCACACCCAGGCTCCTTGCCCTTCCTGGTCGGCTTTCGAGTGGGGCACCTCGAGCAGCCCCGACCCATCCTCTTGCGCTTCCATCAATTCGACGGCGACGGCCACCAGCTCCGATACGCGCAAACCCGCATCATAGCCGAGCGACAGGATCGCCGCGTCGCGCAGGCCAGCGACGTCGCGCCCACACGCCTCGAGCAGCACCGACAGCGTGAACCCCCTGACGGCTTCCCGCCCGATCCCTTCGCCGAGCCGCAACGGGCCGGCCTGGCGCTGCCGGACTCCGGCCCGACGCCGCAGCCCACGCAGCGCATCGCGGACCACGACGGCACCGACGGGGCATGGAACGTCGAGAAGGTGATGGGCCACCGCCAGCGAGGACAGGCGCCGGGACACGGTCGCCGGCTTGAGCCGCCGCGCCTCGCAATAGTCAATATAGGCGACAAGCCGCGCTTCGTCGGCGGGCAGGCCGATCCCGCCGCGCTCGGCCGAGAAGCGCGCGTAGCAATCGAGATCGACCGCGAGCGCCTTGATGCTGGCGGGCGCCCGCGCCTCGATGCTCTTCTGGAAGTTGAGTTCGACCAGGCTGGCGCCTTCGCCTGTCAGCTCCTGAAGCAACTCGACGAGCTGGACCGCGCGATCTTGCGCGGCGCCCGACCGCCGCTGGGGCAGCGGCGCCTCGCCGGGTGCCAGGATCGTCACGATCTCCGCGGAAACCGAGCGCTTGGGCATGGGCAGACGCTCTGTCTGTGCAGCGATCGACAGGACGGATTTGGCGCGCATACCGGGGGACTATAACCCCGATTTCGCCGAAGTCACTATCGATAACACTCTATTATCGATAGTGCAAAAAAGGGCGTGCTAGGGATGGTGCAGTTAAGGCAGTTTAGGTTACCCTTGCGACATGCCCGAGTTTTGCGATCCATCGACCCGATTCCATCCGCTCCGATCGGACGAAGATGCGCCGATCGAAGACCTGATGACGGCAAGGGTGCGCGCGGCGCTCACCTGGGGCCAGCTGCAAGGCCGTTTAGCGCATGTGCCCGCGCAAGTTGCGCATCAATTCTGCGCCGCGCTCGCCCGCCTGCTCCTCGTCGAAGCGCTCACGGGTAGCGGCTTTTCCGGCGCGAACAGCTGGTTTTCCGCATGGTTTTCCGGCCTCCAGCCCGTGCCCGACGCCACCGCCCATGTCGCAGCCCCGCCCTCGCTGGTCGCCGACACGCTGCTCGCCGAGCTCTCGCTGTCGGCCTGGGCGCCGCTCGCCGACACGGCCATCCAAATCCGCGCCGCAGCGCATTTCCATCGCGGCGAGGGCGCCCCGCAAGGCGAGCGCGGCGATGCCCCCGCGTTCGCCGTAGCGGAAGCGGCGCGGCTCGCCGAGCCGCCCGCCGACGATCGCGCGGACGACTGGCCCCTCGCCGCGCTCGATCGCCTGCATCGGGCCGCGGCCGCCTCGCCGCATTTCGCGCCCACCGAGCGCAGCTACCAGCTGCTCCCCCTGCCCGCCGGGCCGGTCTCCTTCGAGCAGACGCGGACGGCCACGCCGCTGTGGGCGCTCGATCTCCTCGCCGGCGCCCTGATCGCGCGGAGCGAGCCAGCGACCAGGCCGCTGCCCCTGCCCGGAGCCGTGCGCGCCGAGGCGCTCAGACCCGAGCTCTGGTCCCGCGAGCGCGCCATTATCACGGCCGAGGCCGCCGGCGAAGCTGCGCAGCGGCTGAGCGACCAGCTCGATGCAGCCCATGCGAGCGTGCGCGAAGTGCATGAGGCGATGACCGTCCTGCGTTCGACCTCGCGCGCGCCGCTGCTCTACCGGCTGCTCGCGGGCTTCGGACCGCTGCGCCCGCTCCAGATCGAGAAGGCCCTTGGCGTTTCGAAAAACGGCGTGCGCGATCTCGTCGCCGCCCTCGTCAAAGCGGGCCTCGCCGAGCGGGCGGCGTACGAACATCACACGATCATCCGCGCCCTGCCCCGCGCGCGCCGTGCCACGCTGGCGGCCGAGGGTGAAAGCAGATCCGTTGAAACCAGCTCCGGCGCGACGTTCGCCGCGTTCGACGCGGCCATGGCCGATGTCGAGCGCGTGCTCGCCCGTATGGAGACGGCGCGCGAATGACCCCGGCAACACGGCAAGATAGGAAACCCCGGCAGAAACTTCAAATCGACGCGCCCGATACGGGACTCGCGCCGCCGTTTCAGGCCATGACCTGTCTTTGAACGATCAAAGGAAAGTTCGCGCAAAAGCCCCTGGGAGCGCAAAAAGGCGGTCTCGGATAGGAGGGGGCGCCCAGAGGCCGCCACCACGCCCTACGGGCCTCCTGAGGGCAAATTCGCGCGAAATGCCCAATGGGCGACCGTCGCCGTCCGGCTTTACCATCCGCGCCCATGACCCGGCAGATCGAGCAGGATGCGAAACCTGGGAGCGGCGAAGCAGGCGGCGAGCCGCGCCCGCCACAGATCGCCATTCGCGCTGCAAGCCGGCTCGGCGCAGCCGGCGGACATCGCCGCGCCCACCATCCCCGATGCTTGCAGGTAAAACAGCGCCTCCTGGAAACCACGGCGCTGCGCTGACATCGCCGCGCTCTCCGTCGCGGCGGCGTCTCGTACCGCGCGCGCCAGCGCCGCGCGGCGAGCCTTCAGCCCCTGCATCAAATGGGCACGGGGATAATTGCGTTTGGCCTGCTCGAGCTGCTCGCAGACCATGGTGAGCCGGCGACGCTCGCGGTCGAGCTGCCGCAGGCCGACCCTGGCGATCGCCTCCGCCAGATCCGATAATTGGGGTCCGACGCCGGAAGCCGCCTTTCGCGGCAGGCGTGCCGGCTGCGCATCGAAGCGGAAGATTTGCTCCCATCGCCCGGCTTTCAGCCCGTCACTGCTGTGGAGCGCCGCCAGCAGCAGATGACGCACCGGAGCGTAGTGGAAGCGGTTGCCGACCAGCGCCGCCCGGTACCGCTCCCAACCTACCCGGTCACCGGGGCGGGCGCCGCGGATTTGCTCCCGCGCAATCATCCCGTTCCACAGCACTCGGGTTTTGACGAAGGCAAACCGCGCCATTTGCGCGCGCGTGCGCGCGACCCGGGCCGCGAGCGCCCGCTCGGCGGCCTGCGTCCGCCCCAGGGCCCTGATCCCCGCAAGATCGGTCAGCAACAGCGCATGACGGTCGCAGAAGGTCGTCACGCGCAAGATCCAGCTCCGCTCGATCCGCCACGGCGCGCCGGACACCAGCCAGTCAAGCCAGCACTGGGCGCAGCCGATTGACCGCAGCGTCAGCGGCAACAGATCGCCGCGCCCACAGCCGACGAACGTCCTAGAAATCGCCTTCGCGGGCACCATCGTCGCCCACGCGAGCCGTTCTACCATCACCTGGCGGCGGTCCGGCACGCCAGCGACCGCCGGCGCCGGCGCGGCCAACCAAGCCGATGCGCGCGACGTGGCCGGTACGCGCGACGTGGCCGGTACGGGCGACACGGCCAGGTCGCGATCGGCGAGCGCCGCGTCGATGCCGAGATGGCGAAACAGCGCTTTGGGCGTGGTCTCATGACGCGCGGCCAGGCGGCGCAGCCAGGATTCGAAACATTCCTCGGGCAGCGGCCTCACCCGAAACGCCAGCGGCTCGATCTCCCGCCCGCTCATTCCGGGCTATAAGGCGTAAACAATTGCAGCGCCTCGGTGATATCGTCCTGGGTCACGAACCGGCGGTCATGCCGCCGCGCGACCTTTCCCGACCAGTGCAGGATGCGCTTGAAGTTCCCGGTGACCCCGCCGCTGGTCCGCCAGATGCGCTCGGCGAACGCGGGTTCGGCGAGATGGTCGGGCTCCTCCATCCCCATGCCGCGGGCCAGCGCGCGGATCAGGCGCTGCGCGGGCTCGCCCGGCTCCCATAACGGCAATTTGAGGATGATTGAGCGGTACGCCAGCTCGACATCGTCGGCGAAGATCTGCCGGGCGACATCGAGGCCCGCCACGACCAGCGGCACATTGCCCGCGCTCATCAGGAAGCGGAACGCATCGAGCGTATCGCGCCGCGCAACGCCGCTCGCGGTCAGGATCACATGGACATTGTCGATCGCGACCAGCCGCGTGCCCTGTTCGGCCAGCAGGTCGACGACCTTCAAATCGGCGGTTTTGTGCGTGTTCGTGCGGATCGGCCAGCCCTGTTTCCAGAGCAGGGCGAGGTTGATCTTGAGCGAGGTCGGACTCGAGGGAATGACCGTGCGCAGCACGGGCTGATAGCGCGCCTCGCCCCAATCGGCGGGCTCGGGAAAGGCTTCGGCAAGGCGGCGCTGCGCTTCGCGCAGGATCGAGGTTTTGCCCATGCCGGACTGTCCGGTGAGCACGATGCAGGTCGGGCGTTCCTCGGGATCGTCATGCGCGACATCGACGATCGTCTCGACCGCGTTCCGCGCTTCTTCGAAATCGATCCAGAAGGAGGGCGCCAGCGATGGCGCGGTCGCAGCGGCGCTCATGTCCGCTCCTGCAACCAGTCGTCTTCGCTGAGCTCGGCGACCGGTTTCCAGTCAATGGGCGGCTTTTCCGGCGCTTCGCCATACCGGAGGTCCGCGAGCGTCGTCCCCTCGCCTTCGCGGCGCTTTGCCTGGCGCTGCGTCGCCTTCGTGCGAACGCGGGCGCGGTGGATTTCCTGATTGGCGGCGGCCACCGCCCGCGCCGTCGCCGCGCGACCGCCATCGGCCTGGTAGGCCCGGCCTAGCGCCCGCACTCCTGCCCTGGCGGCCTCCCAATCCGCCTCCCAGACGTCGGGATAGTCGCCGACAACCGGCAATTCGACATAGCGGCCGTCGAGGTCGGCGTAGATATGCTGGATCGTCCGCTCATCCCAGCTGATCTCGACCCTTTGGCCGATCCTGGCGGCAAGCATCGGGTGCCAGTAATGGCGATATCTGATCTGGATACCCTTGGCATGGACCGTGAGCGACTTCGACGGCAGAAACTGGCGGAACAGTTCGCCCGCATCGACCGACACGGGCAGCAGCGGGCTGTGCTTCGCCGCCTCGCGCTCCCACATCTGGGCCGGACACAGGCCGCCCAGCGCGCTATGCGGCGCGTGATGATAGATCGCGATCTGGCACAGCAGCCAGCGCTCGAATTCCACAAGCGTCATCGCCGCGTCCGCCTCGGCATCATAGCCGTCGCGCGCCGCCACGTTCGATCCGGTCGCACCGGGCAAAAGCCGCAGTTTTCCAACCATCGTGCCGATCAGCCGCTCGATATGCCCGCCAAGATGGGCCGGCCCGGGCCTCCGCACATCGGGGCCAATCCCATTGCGGACGCAGGCGCGCCGGAAGGCTTCGGAGCGATGCGGTTTGGCCTGATCGGCATGCAAGCGCCGGAACAAACCGTGCATCGGATAGCTGACATCGACGCCCAGGTGGGCGAGGGCCGGCTCTTTGGGCAACACAGCGCTCGCAACCGCCCGTCCGCACCGGAATATCGAGGGGTCGCCGAAGCTGACATAGTAACCAAGAATGGACCGGGTCCAGATTTCGATGAGGAAGGTGATCCACGGTCTTCCGAGCTGTTCGCGCCGCAGACTATCGACCAGGATGACATCGCCCTTGGTGTGATCCATCTGAACCAGGTCGAGAAATCCCTCGCTTGCATATTCGCCGGGGTGCGGTTCATGGGCGCTCCGCGTCTTCGATCCCATCGTCGCTTTCGCCCAAACACGGCTCGGAATCTCAGCCAGAAGCCGCTCGATCGTCTTCTCGCTTGGGATCAGATCGGCGGGAAAGCGATGATCTCCGTTGTCCGCGTGCAACAGGCCCCAAATCTGCCGCGCCGCTTCCGCACGCGATGGCGGCACCATCTTGAGCGCAATTTCGTCGATCAACGTCTCGATGGCGGCCCTCACCTCGGGATCGATCCTGTGCGATCCAACAGCGGGTCCACGCGGTTTTGGAGCCAGCGTTTCCGCGACCGGATGCACCCGGAAGCGCGCGGCCAGTGTCCGTATCTGCCGCTCTTTAAGGCTGGTTGCCTCGGAAATCGCCTGAACCTGAGCCGCTGTCACCGGGCCGGAAAGCGATATATGTCGCCGGAAATGGGGGTAGAGAGCCAATCCCGCCTCAAGCGATTTGAGGCTCCGCCGGGGCGCTGGAGACGGCTTGCGCTCAATCACGGAACGGGCTCCCCAATGATTTTTGCTGTCCGCGAAATGTAGCTTATTTTGTCGAACACCGCGACGTGTATATTGCCCTAGACAGAATTACTCGCAGAGCATCCGATGTAATATATTGATATTACATGATATTATTGAAATGTAGCCTATTTTGTCGGCTGACAATTTCCACCCTCGATGACCCGTTCGAGGGGTTCGCAAGATGGCGCGATCAGTTCGACGGCAATGCCCGCCGGCACTGGCGCGAGGATCTCGGCGCCCGCGTCTTGCCGGACCCAACATATGCCGGCCCTGTCCTGCTCCGTGCACTCGAGGCGCTGCGTCAGATCAGCATCGTTGACTACTCGGTCGATGCCTGGCTTGCCCTTCCGTTGCTGCTCCAGCGCATGGGCGTGACGACGGTACTGCTCTCCTGCCTCGTTGCCGGCGAGAAGCGGCTGCGGTTCGATCAGCCTGCCGATGAGGCCGTGCTGCGCCGCCTGCTCAAGGCGCTTGCCGAGGCTGCGGCGACGGGCCTTGACCGCGTCGACGCGATCGAGCGCGATCGGCTCCGAGCGGCCCGGGCGATCCTCGCCATCGCGCGGCCGGGCGCACTTGCCCGCCTCGCTGCCCGCCTGCAAGCTCGGCCGGTGGCGTCGCCGCAGGCGATCTCGGCGGAGTTCGGCATATCGATCAGCGGCGCGGGCAAGCTGCTTGTGCGCGCCGCCGAAGCAGGCCTTGTTCGCGAGGTCCGTGGCAAGCAGGCGTGGAAGCTCTATTTGACGCCCGACCTCGCGGTCGCCTTCGGCTTCGTGGCGCCCCCACGCGGGCGGCCCCGAGCTGACCCCCCTCCCCTGCTTCATGATCGCCCGCTCGCTGCGATGCTACAGGCGTTCGACGCCGATATGGCGGCATTCGATCGCGCTCATCCGTCAGCCAATCTCGTCATCGACTAAACCCAGTGCGCGTCGAGGATGCTGGCGACCGCCGCATCGAGCTCTTCCCGTGTCGCGCCAGACTTGAGTGGTAGGGTGAGCGAAAGACCCGCGCGCCCCTTTCGCTCGATCGAAATCATGGGCCTGCCGGACGCCGCCGCTACGACCTGGAGCGCTGATCCTGACTTCTTGGGGGAACCTGACTTCTTGGGGGGATCGGCCGCTTGCGCGAGCATCCGAATGACCTCGACAGGAGCGGCCGGAACGGCCTCTCCCTTGCCCCGTGCCGCCGCAATGCGACATGCCTCGGCCAGCACCCGAGCTTTGCGATCTTCGGGCTTGAGCAGCGGCTTGATCGCCGTGATGTTGCGGATGCCCAGATCGTGCGCACTGGCGAAAGCGCCCAGAATTTCCGTGGGCAGACGCGCGAGGTCGAGATAGCGGCTCAGCCAGCTGGTCGAGACGTTGATCCGCTCAGCCATCACCGTCTGGCGGCCCTCGTAATAATGATCGAGCGCACGAAGATAATCGCGGGCGCGTTCGTAGTCGCTTATGTCAGCCCGCGCGCGATTCTCGAGATCGGCGAGTCGAAATGCTTCCTCATCGGTCAGGTCGCGGATTTCGACCAAGAACCGGAACTCGGGGTAGTTGTGCGCCCGCAGCCAGCTCACCGACCAGTGGCGACGGGCACCACAAATTACCTCGAAGTCGAATGCCGGATCGTCGCGCACCCGCCTGACGATCGCGGGTACTTCCTGCTTTCCCTGAGCCTTCAGGCTTTCGATCAGGTCGCGGCAGCGCTCCTCGCTCAGCGCCTCGTATTCGCGGTTGTGCCCGGCCCACATTCGGCAGCGCGCCGGGTCGATGAGCTCGTGCGTCCGGCTCACCACAGCGCCCGTCGCTAACTCAGCCAAACGGTTGCTCCGTCCCGACAGGACACCCATGCCAAGCCGGCTGCTTCTGGCTTGGGCATCGGCTGCCGGCGCGTCGAACGCATCAGCAAGCCCCTCGGCGAACAGGCGATTCTTAGAGCCCATCGGCCCCTCCCCTACTGGAAATTGCACGCGTGCAATTCTCGTCAAAATCCGCTTGCCGGATGCCTATGTCGTGACCGACGGGACCGGAAATTGCACGCGTGCAATTTTGGCGCATCACGCCAGACCCTCCTTGCGTAAACGCTTGAGATGGCTCGGCCATGTCGCCCGGATATCGAGTTCGATTTCGGCATTTACCCCGTCGAGATAAGCAAGGCAGCGATCGCGGACGGCGCGGCTTGTGACAGGGCCATCGAGCTCGTAAACCGTCATCAGCCGCGCGGTCGCATTGTCGATCTCGGCCGAATCCTTGAGGGGCGAGCGCACCATCGCCGTGCCGAAGATCTGCCGCATCAGCTTTAGCAGTTCTTTCTGCATCGACTTGTTCTCGTCTACCTTCGACGCGACGAAGCGGAGGAAGCTGAGCTCGGGCGCCTGGCCGCGCTGATCGAGCACCTGCATCGTCTCGTCGAGCATCGCGAGGAAAGCCGCGGTTGACGAAAAGTCCATTACCGTCGGCGGGACTGGGACCACGAGCGCGGTTGCTGCGCGCAGGACCGACAACGAGATCGCGCCGAGAGCGGGCGGTGGATCGATGACCACGATATCGTACCGGTCTGCCACCGACGCGACGCCTTGCGCGAGCCGGTCGAGCAGAGCCCCCTGCCCCCGTGCCATCCGCGCCGCGAGTTCGTACTCGGACTGGAACAGCCGCAGGTTTGCCGGGATCAGATCGAGCCCGTCGAAGTGCGTCTTGCGGATTGCATAGTCCATCGACGTGAGCTCGTCCTGGCGAAGGAACGGGTAGAGCGTCTCCTCCTCGCCGAGATCAAGGTCGGGGACGTAACCGAACAGCGTTGTCGCCGAGGCTTGGCTGTCGCAGTCGATCAACAGGACCCGATAGCCGCGGATCGCGAGATACTGCGCGAGATGCACCGATAGCGTGGACTTGCCGACGCCACCCTTGAAGTTCTGCACCGCGACGACGGCGCACGGGTCGTCCGCATCCCGCCACGGCCGCGTGCCGAACACGCCGCGCATGTCATTGAGCTGCGCCAGCGTATATCCGACCCGGCGATTGGTTTCGGTCCGGGGCGGCGGCGGCAGTCGTCCGTCCCGCTCGGCATCTCGGACCGCGGCTGGAGTCCTGCTCACCAGCTCTGCGGCGCGTCCGATCGGGAAGGTCGGCTCGCGGCGCTCATCCGCCCGCGCGCTCCGTGCGCCATCGCGCAGCGTCTCCAGGACGGCCGAACATCTTTCGGCCAAGTCGGCCACGGTATTATGACCGCCTTCAACATCCGGAGCTACGCTTGCCATCCGCCCGCCTTTCGCAAGTACGGGTCCAGATGCGCGCCTTGCGCTTTTACGTCAAGACTCCCCGCTAAATCGAAAGTGGAAGGGGTGGTATCCCATGATCGTCAATGAAAAGGTTTGCCTGACCTTCTGGGGGCGATCGGTCGAATCAATGCGTCAAAATTGCACGCGTGCAATTTCACGGACGGCCACGCCGCGCGACCCAGCTTTCGCAAAAGCCCCGCCAGCTGGCGCGGAGCTTTTGACCGGTCAGCTTACTCAGCCGGTCTCCCATCGATTCGCGGTACGCCGTAGCGATCATGTCGACATCCCAGCCGCCGCCGTAAGACAATGCAATCGTGCGGAACTCCTCCTCAGAGCCGAAACGCAACGAGCCGGAAGGGAAGGGGCCAAGCGCCGGCTTGGCGCTCGCGTGGGCATCCGCAGCGGCTCGAAGTGACGCCGGCAACGCCGCGGCTACGGAACGGACAATTCCGCGCTCAATGGGACTCTCAAGCGGCACCGGCCCAATCGTCACCATCTCCACGGTGTCGTCGCGCCGAGCCTGGCGACCGGCCGAATGACGTTCTAGCTCGTCGACGGTAGCGATTTGCGCCGGAGCATCCTTGGCGATAAAACGGAACTCGAGCTCAGCAACCGTCCGGCCTTGGCGAATCTCGCGCCATTCGACGCGGAAGTGCGCGAGCTGATCAATTTCAGCTTTCGCGACTTCGAGCACTTTGCGCCTGAGTTGAGCAAAATCCTTGTAGACGTCGGGGCCGATCCCAAGCGCCGCCCGCAGGGCCGTCATGTCGCCCTTCCATGTGGATTGGCGCCGATGGATCCGCAACGCGCCCATCTCGTAGAGCCTCAAGGCATAGCTTGATCGAAATCCGAGCACGGCCTGACGGTTGAGAACGGCATAGGATTCGGATTCCTGAATGAGCCGACGGGCGTCCTGCGTGAACTCCCATTCGATCCAACCCGCCTCGGGTCCGTCCTCGTCGTCGGTTTCCTCGCGCGACATCTGGATCAGCGGGAACCGCTTCGTCGCCTTCTTGCCGCGCCACGATAGGTCGTCTTCGGAGAACAATGTCCGGTGCAATTCCTCCAGCATGTCGGTAATGCGCTCGTTGCCCTTGTGGCCACGCCGAATGTCGGCCTTGCGCATCTTGTGCGTCGTTTCCTGCCACGCATCTCCGCCAGCAGTCAGGATCATCAGGGCAAGGAGGCGCGACGCCGTCAGGCTTAGGGATTGGCCCTTAACGAAGCGCACCTCGACAAGCTTGCCGGGTTTTGCGAACTCGCTGCCACCCTTGTTCACTAATGCGCGTGCCACGCGCATTGCGCGATTCGGCGCGCCCCGCTCTTCCCCGGGAGCTTCTACTTCGGCAAGATCAACTAGTTTGGCCACATTGAGGATTCGCCCCGTTCGTAATCAAACTATGCTGACCTGTCCTCTTCCGTCAAGTCAGGACAGGATAGACGCCATTTGCGCCCCCGCGGAGTCAGGATGCGAGCGGGTTTTAGCCAGCAATTCCGTACTTCCCGAACCACTCCCCCAAGAGGTCAGGATGCACCCCGAGATGTCAGGTCGGCTCCCCCGATTCGTCAGCCAATTGCCCCCGCGCGGTCAGCCAAACTCCCCCAATCGGTCAGGATGGTTATCCACGACTCGCGGTTTTCCGCCAATTTCCCGTAGCTGAATCAGAATCACAAGAATCAGGAAACCTACCGCTGCTCGCGCAGCGGCGTTGTTAAAGCTGATTCAAGAGAGATAGCGGCAGCGTGTGCCCACCGACTTTAAGCCACTCGACGCTGGCGTATGTGATCACAGAGTACGGTCATCTCCCGAAAGCCCGCCGTTCCCGATGTATCGGTTTACACTCAGTATCGAACCGCGCCTTGAGCGTAATCCGTCCAAACCTCAGGCAAGTTTCCCACGAAATCGATCGTCGGGAACGCACCTTGCCGCGAGCAACGATACATCGAGAACGCCTCAAAGTGCCATTCCCGCAACGCAGCTGCTGCCGCCAATCTGCGACGGGCGACCGGCGGGCTTCTTCCCCAAGGACGGCATCCCGCATCAATCGTCGCCGAAGTCGCGGTGCGCTTTGGCGGCGAAGCCGTCGACCTCCGGCAATTCCCGACACGCGAAGGGGTCCATCCAGCGAATTACCGGGCGGTCGCGAGATCGCTGCTGCGGTGAGTAGTCGACGAAAGCGAAGAGGGGAGGGTGGTCGCGCAAGAAGGAGATAGTCGATGCCCCTGACCGCGCGGTCGCCGAGCCGCCAGCTTGTCGATCTCGTCGGTGCTCTCGGCGGCACCTGGCACGGTTTAGTCGCCATGTGTCGATGCCCGGCGCACGCCGATCGGACGCCGAGCCTGTCGCTCCGCCAAGGCGATATCGGGATCTTGGTGACCTGCTTTGCCGGTTGTGAGCGTGAGGACGTCTTGCGCGAACTGGCGCGTGTGCCGATCAGCGGTCCATTCCCGATGCCGCCCACGATGCCGCCGCCCTCGACAGCCAATGTCGAGCGACTGTGGGAGCAGGCAGGGTCGGCAGATGCGCCACTTGCCCAGACTTATCTCGGCGGCCGTGGATTTGTGCGAACCCCGCCCGACATCCGCTACCATCCCCGTTGCCCGCACGGCCCCAGACACCACACGGTCTTCAAACCTGCTGTTCTCGTGGCCGTGCGCGAAGCCCGCAAGCTCGTCGCCCTCCAACGCATCTTCCTCGACGCCGACACCGGCCGCTACACCGCCAAGGCGACGCTCGGCCGGCCCGGACGCGGCGCGTGGCGGGGCAGGGCGGCTGGTGCCGTGCTTGCGTTGGCCGAGGGCTTCGAGACCGCGGAAGCCTTCGCGATCCTGAACGGCGTGCCATGCTGGGCGACGCTGGGCGCGCGCCGGCTGGATCAAGTCGACATTCCCGCAGGCGTGAACGAGCTGCTGATCGCCGAGGATAACGATGCCGAGGGGCGGCGTGCCGCGCTCGGCGCATGCGACCACTATGCACATTCCGGTCTCGTCGTCCGGCGAGATCCGCCGCCGCGGCACTGCAAGGACTGGGCGCAGGCGCTCGAGCTGCAAATGAAGAGGGGAGGGGGAGTTGGCTGACGTGAGCCGGCGGTGTCGGACACATCAGGAGATCCCCCATGACCGACCTCTTCACGCATCGCGGCGATGCCGATCGCGTTGCCGCCCTCGCGATCGCCGACGCACTGCCGCACGGGCCTCTCGACCGTAAGACGCTGAACGCCGCGATGATCGAGGCGCGGGGCGGGACCGACGCGGCCGGCTGCTGGACCCAGCGCGACAGCTTCGAGCTCATGGAAGCTGGCCTCGTCATCCATCTCCAGAAGCAAGGCACCCCGATCATTCTCGACGACGTGGTTCAACGCATCGCGCTAGTCGACTCGCTGCCGACCCAGACGGTGCGCAGCGAAGAGCAGATCGCTCTCCAGCAATTCTCGACGCCCGCCGATCTGGCCGCGCTCGCGGTCGTACTGGCGCAGCCCCGCGCGACCGATATCGTGCTCGAACCGAGTGCCGGCAACGGCTTGCTCGTCGCCCAGCTACCGAGGGTGCAAGCGCTCTATCTCAACGAACTCGACGAACCGCGCCGCGGACGGCTCCGGATGCTGTTCCCGGGTGCGCACGTCTCGTCGCACGATGGTGCGCTGATCAACGCAACGATGGCCGACCTGCCGCGACCGACGCTGATCCTGATGAACCCGCCCTTCTCGAGGGACGCCGGACGCGGCGAAGACCAGCACGCGGCGGCGCGTCACTTGCAGGCTGCACTCCGCCGGCTCGCGCCAGGTGGCCGCCTCGTGGCCATCATGCCCGACTGGTTCGCGCGGAGCGCGTCGATGACCCAGGTCTATGAGGCAACCCTGTCCGGCACCAGCGTGCAGACCGCGATCCGTCTCGAGCAGTGCTACCGCAAGCACGGCACCGGCATTGCGGTCCGGCTCTATGTGATCGACAAGAAACCCGGCCACATCGCTCCCGTCCTGGTTCAGCGTCGGACGGTCGCCGAAATCCTGTCGGCCATCGCGCCGATCCCGCGCGTCGAGGTGCTACGCACCGCGCCGCAGCCCGCCGTCCAGCGCCCGGCGCGCAGGGGCACCTCGCTGTTCCGCTCGATGCGGTCGGCCAGCCGCCCCGCGCCACGCATCGCGCGCGCTCCAGCGAAGAACGACATCCTCCCCGTTGCCTATGAGGTGCTCGCGGACGCCCGCGCGCTAGGCGATCCCGTCGGCGTCTATCTTCCCTATCGCCCCAGCCGGATCGACTTCGCCGCGGCCGGTGCGCATCCGACCCCCCTGGTCGAATCGGTGGCGATGGGCTCGATTGCCGGACCCAAGCCGGGCTATGTCCCCCATCTCCCCGAACGAACAGTTACCGAGCGACTGCTGTCAGAGCCGCAACTCGAGACGCTGGTCTATGCCGGCCACGCCTGGAGCCAATACCTGCCGGGTCGCTTCGTCCCCGACAAGGAAGGAGTGGGGCTCACCCTGTCCGATCAGGGCTACGCCTACCGCAAAGGGTATTTTCTCGGCGACGGCACCGGGGCCGGCAAGGGCCGGCAAATCGCCTCGGCAATCCTCGACAACTGGCTGCAGGGCCGGCGGCGCGCCATCTGGATAAGCAAGAACGAGCAACTGCTCGAAGATGCGCGCCGCGACTGGACCGCGCTCGGCGGCCTGTCGGCCGACATTCAGCCACTGTCGCGCTGGAAGATCGACGAGCCGATCGCCATGCCGGAAGGCGTTCTGTTCGTTACCTATCCCACGCTTCGGTCGCAGCGCCAGGATGTCAGTCGGCTCAAGCAGATCATCGACTGGGCGGGCGACCTGTACGAGGGCGTCCTCGCCTTCGACGAGGCCCATGAAATGGGCGGGGTCGCCGGCGGGGAAGGGGCCCTCGGCCGCAAGAACGGATCGCAGCAGGGCGTCGCCGGCGTGCTCCTGCAGAACAACCTGCCCGACGCGCGCGTCCTCTATGCGTCGGCCACGGGCGCGTCCGACGTCAACAATCTCGCCTATGCGGTGCGGCTCGGCCTGTGGGGTCCGGAGACCGCGTTCGCGAACCGCGAGCAGTTCATCTCCGAAATCCGCATCGGCGGGATCGCCGCAATGGAGCTGGTCGCTCGTGATCTCAAGGCGACCGGACTCTACACGGCGCGCGCGCTCAGCTTCGCCGGCGTCGAATACGAGGTCCTGAAGCACGCGCTGACCCCCGACCAGATCGCGATCTACGACGCCTATGCCGACGCCTGGGCGATCTTATGCGCAGCTGCGCATAAGATGGCTTATCGCGAGGTCGCGATAATGCGCAGGAACGTGGCGAAGGCCCGCAAAGCTGCTGAGCATTTCGCCACGTCCTTCACATTATTTCACAAGGCATCGAGCCACTCCATCAGGCTGGCTTCTCGTTTCCACGAAGGTGGCACGTTGCTCGCCGCCGGCGCCCCTACCTGCTCGAGCGCCTTTCGTTTGGTCTCCAGATTGGCCTGTGCGTAGTGGTTGGTCGTATCGAGGCTGACGTGTCCCAGCCAACTGCGGATGACGGTGATGTCGACCCCGGCAGCGACAAGGTGAACGGCAGTCGCGTGCCGGAAGCTGTGCGGCGTCACATTTTTGGACCGAAGCGACGGCACGGTTTCTGACGCCTTTCCTACATAGGAGGCGAGTTTGAACCGCACTCCCGAGGCGCCCAGCGGCTCACCATATCGATTGACGAAGATCCGCTGATCTGGCGCGCGCGGGTGACGTTCCAACAACTTCCTGAGCAACGTCACGGTTTCCGGCCAGAGTGGACAGATACGTTCCTTGCGACCCTTGCCGTAAAGACGCACGAAGTTCGGTGCGTCGAACCGGATCGCCTCGGGACAGAGGTCGAGGGCCTCCTGGATGCGCGCGCCGCTGTTATATAGGAACGAGAGTAGCACGTGGTCGCGCATTCCCTCGATTGTCGACCGGTCGGGCTGAGCAAGGATCGCTTCGACCTCCTCCGGCTCGAGATAGCAGGGTGCAACGGTAGGCTCCCGCTTGAGCGGGACGGTCAGGACCTCGGCGCATTGCGCGATGTATTCGGGATCCTTGTCAGCCACGAAGCTGAAGAAGCTGCGGATCGCGGCGAGCCGGCAGTTGCGTGTACCGATCGTGCCCCTGCGCCCATGCTCGGTGTGGTGGAGGAACGCGCGAACCTCTCCGGCCGAGACGTCGGCCAGCATGATCCGCGCGACCCCGCCGCCCTTTCGCTCCGCGATGAACCGAAGCAACAACCGCCAGGTGTCGCGGTAAGACCGGATCGTATGGACAGATGCACTGCGTTGCTCAGCCAACCATTCCTGAAAGAACGCCCGCAACAATGCGGGGAAGAGATTGCCCTTCGTCATGACCGCGCCTCCATCGTGAGGCATCGGGCGCCGACGGTCCGGAACCGCTCGCTTGCTTCCTGCAGCAGGTCCTGCGTGACGGTGATGTAGACCAGCGTGGAGTTGATGTCCCGGTGGCCCATGTAGGTGGAGAGGAAGCGCAGTTTGTCCTGCGGATTGACGCCGGATCGATACCATTGAAGGATCCGGTTCACGACCATCGAGTGGCGCAGGTCATGAACACGCGGCCCTGTCCGCCCGGTCGGGGCCTTGAACCCGGCACGGCGCATGACGTTGGTGATCATCGTTGAGACCGTCACCGGGGTATAGCGATCATTGAAGTGCTCGTGCCAGAAGAGCCCGGACCGAGGATCCTGTGGGGCGCCAGCGCGCCGCCTTGCATCGATATAGGCCCGTAATTCGGCCATGACGCTGCCGGTTAGCGGCAATATCCTGGTCTTGTAGAACTTCGTTTCCCGCACTGTGATCGTGTCTGATTGAAGATCGACGTCACCCAGATCGAGCCCGGCGAGTTCACTACGGCGCAGTCCGGCACAATAGGCCAGAACCACCATGGTGTAGAGAACCATCGGCCGCAGCGGCGCGTCCGGCGACGGATAGGAGCGGGCAACGTCGAGCATCTGCCGAACGTCGGCCGGGCTGAAGATGTGCGGTCGTCGATGCTCTCGTGCCACTTCCCGCTCGGGACGGGCGTTGAAGCGTTTCGGTGGGATGCTGGGATCAAGGCGATACCGCGCCTTAGTCAGGAGGCGCCCGAGCTTCTGGCATTCAGCCGCGTGATTGCGGGTCAGCTTGGCAGTTGCCCAGCGCGCCAGCATCGTCTCAAGCGATGCCCCTGTCAGTTCCGGGGTCGCCTGGAGGAACCGATCGAACCGCAATAACCAGTGAGCCTGAGTCTCATACTGATACCCCCGGCTCCGCATCAACGCGACATGCTCACGCATGAAGTCCCCCAGCGAGCTGCCGAAGGGCGCGGGGCGTCGCAATGCGGCCAGGGCTCCGTCGGGATTTGCGGAAGCCAGCGCTCGCCAGATCGGCTTGCTTTGTTTGACGTTGTATTGACGGCGAAGCACGGCAACGGGATTATCTGCGATCAGCCCGATTTCGACGAGGTGGTCGAGGAAGCGATCGACAATGCAGACCTGGTTGAGCAGCGTCGGCATTCGCCAACGTTTTTCCATTTCCTTCAGCCAGACTTCGAGCATCTGCCGGTCGACCGCCGGATGACGCTGGGCTACATTCTCGAAGCTGCGAAGGAACCAGCGATAAGTCGGCCTGCTTCCCTGCCGGAACTGCGATTTTTCCAGGAAGGCGTCGATGACCGTGCGATCGGGATCGTGCCAGGCGCTCATGGCAGCACCTCCGATCCGGGCACGTCGAGCGCCACGGCTCGGAGATCATCTGTCGCCAGCTTGAGATAGGCGTTGGTGGATTCGGTGGATCGATGTCCGAGCACGTCGCCGATGATCTTTTGCGGGACCGACGCCCGCAGCATTTCGACCGCCCGCGCGTGGCGAAAGACATGCGCTCCTCGCTTTCCCGGCGGCTCGACGCCAGCGGCTGACAACCGCCCGCGGATCATGCCATACAGGTTTGTCATTGCGATATAGGGCGCGCAGGACCGGATGAAGATTTCCCGCCCCTCAACCTGGGGGCGCCCATTACGCAGATAGTCGAGGAGCGCCTCACCAACGGGCGCCAATAGCGGCAAGTAGGAGTACGCATTGGTCTTGGTGTGACGGATACGCAGGGCTTCTCCGCGCCAGTTCACGTCTTCAAGCCGAAGGCGACAGATCTCACCTTCGCGCAACCCATATGTGGCAAGCAGTTGAAGTACCGCAAAATCGCGCAGTCCCCGCGGCGATCCATCCTTCTTCGTCGCCGCCAGCACCGCGGCGATTTGGCGCCTGTCCAGCGTCGAGGGCACGTCTTCATAGGCGTAGAGCATGGGGCCGATGATGTGCGGCGTGAGATCCATCGGGATGCGCCTCGTCCGATGCAGATACCGCACCACCGACCGGAGCCGCTCAGCGACATCGGCCAATGATTTGCGCCGTAATCCAGGGGCGCGCATGTCCATGTAGAGATCGACCTCCCCGATGCTCAAGGTGTCGAGGCTGGCGGCCCCGCCCCGTTCGAACTGCCATCGCAGGAAGTTCCGTGCCTCCCACAGAAGCGCCGAGATGGAAGCGCTTGCCAGACCGCGCTCGTCGCGCAGCCATGCCTCGTATTCGCAGCAGATCGCCTGCCGATACGCGGTTTCCGGTTCGGTCATCTCTGGCTCGGGCGGCCATTTGCCTTGGGCAAGCCGGAGCAGTTTGTTGATCGATGTGCGGGGCAACATCTGCCAGCGCGCACAGGGAGGCCGCCCGTACTGGGCTTCGAAATCCTGAACTGCATAGGCAAGATACTGATCGACCTGCGCCAGCGTCACAGTTTCCACCTGCACGCCGCACTCGGCCAGATAATCGAGAAACGCGCGGGCGTACAGGCGATGGTTCGCTACGACCACCGGGTTATAATTCTGCGTCGTGAGCAAATTCGAGAGTTCGGCGATCAACTCGTCGTGCAATTTCAACATGCTTTTATCCTCAGCTGGTCCAGAGACCGCCGAGGTTCGCAATCAAAATAATGCGCAGCAACATCGCCCCGCATTAGGAGAATCCACGTCGCTGCCGCGTTCCTTCACATTATCGCGACCTCGTGATAAGCGATCTTATGCGCAGCTGCGCATAAGATCGCGAAGGCACCGGCATAGGCATCGTAGATGCGGGTCTGCTCGGGCGTGAGCTGATGCTCGACCAGTTCATATTCAACGCCGTCATAGGAGAGCGACCGGGCCGTGTAGAGGCCGAGTGCGCGCAGATCCCGGGCGAGCACCTCCATGGCCGCGACGCCGCCATTCTCCACGGCCTCGACGAACTCGGCGCGATTGGCGAAGGGAAAGTCATCGCCACCCCACAGGCCGAGGCGCTGGGCATAGGCAAGATTGTGGACGGTCGTCGCGCCGGTCGCCGAGACGTAGACGATGCGGGCGTTCGGTAGCGCGTGCTGAAGCCGTAGCCCCGCACGGCCTTGCTGCGACGGGGCGACATCGCCCCGTTCTCCCTTGCCACCGCCGGCGTTCTGCATCGCGTGGGACTCGTCGAAAATAACCACTCCATCAAAGTCGGAGCCCAACCATTCGACGATCTGCTTGACCCGCGAAAGCTTCTCGCCGCGGTCGTCGGACCGTAGCGTAGCGTAGGTGGTGAATAGGACGCCTTCGTTCAGGCGGATGGGCGTGCCCTGCGGGAAACGCGACAGCGGCGTGACCAGCAGGCGCTCCATCCCGAGCGCCGACCAGTCGCGTTGCGCGTCTTCCAGCAGCTTGTCCGACTTCGAGATCCACACCGCCTTGCGACGGCCCTGGAGCCAGTTGTCGAGAATGATGCCCGCCGACTGGCGGCCCTTGCCGGCGCCGGTGCCGTCGCCGAGCATGAACCCCCGGCGGAAGCGGATGGCGTTCGGCGCATCGTCTGGCGCAGCGGTGACCAGATCACCGGTTGCGTCCACGGTCCAGGCGCCGGCGAGATATTCGCCGTGGGCCTCGCCGGCATAGATCACCGTCTCGAGCTGGGCATCGGACAGCAGACCATCGGTGACGATCGCGGCCGGAAGCGTCGGGCGATAGCTCGGCTTTGGCGGCGCGACCGATGCCATGGCGGCCGATTGCACCAATTTGGTGGGATGGGGCTGCGCGCCCGGGATGCGGATCGACTGGAGCGCATAGGCCTCGTAGATCGAGTCCGACAGGCCGCCGTCGCGCGGCGTCCAGTCCACGGTTTCATAGTCGAGCGACACGCCCTCGACCTGAGCGATGCGGCGGACGGGCGTGGCAGCCGCGGCCCGGGCGAGATAGCCACGAACGGTGCGCGGCGCGGTGTCGGGCGTGACCTTGGGCGGTGCGCCGGCGATGCGCGGGGGCACGTCCCGTTCGATCCAGGCGAGCAGCGTCGCCACATCGGGCGCAATGCCAGGGGATGCGGGGAAGCTCGCAGCATCCTCGGCGGGCGCCTTGTCGATGACTGTGAGGCGAGTTTCGATGGTCGTGCCGTGCTTGGCATAGACCGAGCCCGCGATCGGCGCGGTGAACACGATGCGCCCGCTCGCCTGCAGCCGGACGAAGCTGTCCCGCCAAGCTGGCAGTTCGGGCGAGAAATTCGCGCCGGTGATCGCGACAAGTCGGCCGCCGGGCGCGAGCCGCGCCAGAGCGGAAGCGACGTGGCGATAGGCGGCGTCGGCGACGCGACCGGAGACGTTCGCCATGACTGAGAATGGCGGGTTCATGATGACGACGCTAGGGATGGCGGCGCAGTCGAGATGATCGTCGATTTGCGCGGCGTCGAAACGCTTGACGGCAATGGCCGGAAAGAGAGAGGCGAGCAGATCGGCGCGGGTCGCGGCCAGCTCGTTCAGGATGAGATCGCAGCCGGCGACGTCGGCGAGAGCCGCTAGCAGGCCAGTGCCTGCCGATGGCTCTAACACGCGGTCGGCAGGTGTGAGTGCCGCGGCGGTCAAGGCCGCGAGACCGAGCGGCGTCGGCGTCGAGAATTGCTGGAAGGCCTGGGCTTCCTCGGACCGGCGCGTGTGCGTCGGTAGCAGACTGGCGATCTTGCCGAGGGCGGCGAGCCGTGCAGCCGGAGACGAGGCTTTGCGGAAAAGCGGCTTTCCGTATTTGCGCAGGAAGAGCACCGTCGCCGCCTCGCAGGCCTCGTAGGCCGTCTTCCAGTCCCACGCGCCGGTGGCGTCAGAGGCGCCGAAGGCCTGTTCCATAGCCGAGCGCAGGATCGCGGCGTCAATCGTGCTGCCTTGTTCGAGATGAGGAAGGAGATGGCCCGCGGCGGCGAGAATTGCGGCGGCCGGAGGCGCGTCCGGCGCGAGCGGAAGCGAGATCGCCTTGGCGGCGGGGATCGGAGCATGGAGCATGAAGGGAACCTCGGAGAGCGGGACAGGAACGAGCCTGCCCGGCGCTCTCTCTCGACCGGACGGGCTCAACCCGTCCCGGCCACCCTCTCACTCTGACGTGGGCGTAACCCGGCCTGTCGCACCGGCCTCCGGAGGTGCGGATGGGATGCTAACCCCTCATAGGAAAACAAGCCGAACGCCAGCCCGAAACACCGGCCGATCGGCTTCGCCCGCGTCGATGGGCAGTGGGAAGTGGCGGTCTGGCGGAGGCTCTACGCTAGGATCGGCCTCAGAGGGGACAAGGCTTGTGAACAAGGCATGGCACGAGGACAACCCGATGCCGGAACGGCCCTCGAAAGATCAGAGGATCGCATGGCATGTGGCGCATGCTCGAGCTTGTGCTTGCCGCGAGGTTCCCAGGAGCATCAGAGCTGAGGTTGAAGCGGTGCTCGCCGGCGATCAGCGCCCCGATGCCTATGCCGATGCCTCCGGCGGGCGGTAGAGCTCGAATGGATCGCCGTCCGCCAGATGGCCAAACGGCGTGAACACGAATTCGCCGCCGTCGCGCCCAACGGCGCAGATGACGTAGCGGGTCTCGCCGGTCCCGATCTCCGTGCATTCCATCAGCGCGAGATCACCGCTTGTCGCGGCGCGCAGCAAGGTCTGGAAATTGGTGCGGGCGTGATCGGGAATGCTCATCGCGCGTCCTCTTGCGCCAGGCGGTCCGTCAGCCAGCATCCCGTACTCATCCACTCGAGCGTCGCGCCGGTCGAGAGGTCGAGAACATGAGCGCCGCCATAGAAGCCGTTCACCACGGGATCGGACGCGATGTTGGCCCACTGAAATCCCCAGCGCCCGGTCAGCCCGAACGCCTCGGCGCAGCGCGTCACGAAGGTGATGAGAAGTTGCTGGTCGGCGCTGCCCGGGTCGCGGAGCCAGAGCCGGGCGGGCCCATGTTCTGGCGTCAGCGAGAGCAGAAACGGCTCGGCGGGCGGATCCTCACTGGCGTTCTCGGCCATCAGCGCGGTGTAGATGTCGAAGGCGCGCACGGCGTTCGCGGGGGTGCCGACGTCGAGAAGACAGGAAAAGCGGGTGAAGAAATCGGTCATGGCGGGCTCCTGAAACGAAAAAGCCCGGCGCAGGGCCGGGCTCGGGAAGGATCGTTGGTTCGAAGGATGGGCGGAGCAGCCGAAGCCGCTCCGCCTTGGCGATCACTCGGCCGCGACCAGGTGATGGTCCTCATCGTCGCCGGCGGACTCTTCGTCCTCGCCCGCGAGGAAGTCAGGCAGCGCCGCGCCGTCATCCTCGCCATCGACCTCGGTATCCGGCGTGGACGCCTCGACCTCTGCGAGCAGGCGCAGCGGTTCGGGTAGCCAGCCGGTGTCGGCCAGAAGGCGCTCCGCCTCCTTGGCCATGTCGCCCTTTTTCAGATGGTCGATGAGCTGTGCCGCCTGCTCGCCGGCGCCCTCGCGGACTGCCTGCAGGATGCGGGGCTTTGTGACCCGGTTGAGGTAGTTGCCGAATGTCGGACGCCAACCAGCCTCGACCAGATCGAGCCCGGTCGCCCTGGTCAGGCGATCGGCCTGAGCGAGCCTCATGTCGAGCGTATGCTGGGATATGCCGCTGGCGCCGTGCGGGTTGGGACGCTCGTAGAGGGCATTCACGCCATAGCTGACGCAATGCGCGAGCAGCGCCATCCGGCTCGTATCGTCCAGATCCGCGAGCCAGTTCCACAGGGCATCGCCATCCTTCGGGATGTCGCCCGCCCAGGCGCCGTGGCGGTTCTGCACCGCGCGCGCCGACAGGCTGTCGTTGAGCGCATCGTCCTGCGCCGGGAAGAAGACATGCTTCACTCCGGCTTCCATGGCGCCGGTGTACATCCGGGTCATGAAGGTGTCCGAGACGAGCTTGTGGAGCAGCGCCGTCATGGCGACGTGCGGATTCTCCGCGACGGCGTTGCGCAGCGCGAGCGTGCGATAGGCCGTCAGCTCGACGACCAGGCGTTCCGGCAGCGGCTTGATGACGCCGTCGTCGTCGTCGTCGGGCTCTGCAGGCTGTCCGCCGATGGTGATGACTGCCCGCTGCACCACGGGCTCGGCCGGATCACCGGCGGCTTCCGCGCCGGTCTCGCCATCGGATTCGATCCGCGCTTCGTCTTCGGTCCGCACGTAACCGCGGTCGATGTCGAGACTACCGTCATGGGCGATGCTGATGAACACGCCCGCGCGGCGAATATCATCCGAATCGAAGCGCACCGGCCGGGTCTCGAACGCGGCGAGCGCGGCTTCGATCTCGCCAAGGCGCTGATCGACTTCGTCCGGCAGCTCATCGGCGCCCTCATATTCGGTTTCCAGCTTCTGGTATTCGGCGTTGAGCGCCTCGATGGTGGCCTGTTCCTCGGCCGAGAGATCGAGCGGTTCGCCCTGTAGCTCGCGAAGGCCGTGCGTCACGTCATAGGGGAAGCTGGCAGCGACCTCGATCCACTTCCAGCCTTCCGTCGCGATCGTCTCAGTTGCAGCCTTCAGCTTCTCGGCGACCAGACGGTCGAGCAGGGCTGCATCCTCCAGCCAGCCGCCGTCGTCGGATTGGAAGAGGTCGCGCGTGGTAACGCCGCCGGCAGCTTCATAGGCCTCGATGCCGACGAACACCGCTCGCTTGTCCGAGGCGCGCACCGTGGTCTCGGTGAGCATGCGCCGGATCTGATAGGGCTCCTTCGACCAGGCGTCCTTGATCGCCTCCCAGACCTGTTCCTGGCGGGCATGGTCGGTCGACACGGTGAAGGCCATGAGCTGCTCCAGTGTCATGCCGTCCTCGGCATAGATCTCGAGCAGCACAGGCGACACGGAGGCGAGCCGCAGCCGCTGCTTCACGACCTGGGCCGGCACGAAGAAGGCCGCAGCGATCTCCTCCTCGCTCATGCCCTTGTCGCGCATGTCCTGGAAGGCGCGGTACTGATCGAGGGGATGGAGCGGTGCGCGCTCGATATTCTCGGCGAGCGAAACCTCTTCGGCGAGGATGGCGCTGTCGCGCTCACGCACGACGCAGGGCACCGGCGCGATCTTGGCAAGGCGCTTCTGCTTGACCAGCATTTCCAGCGCCCGGAACCGGCGGCCGCCGGCGGGCACCTCGAACATGCCGGTCTCGTTGCCGTTGGCGTCAGCGACCGGCACGACGCTGATACTCTGGATCAGGCCGCGCCGCGCGATCGAAGCCGCGAGGTCCTCAATCGAGACCCCGGCCTTGACGCGCCGCACGTTCGACTGGCTCAGCACCAGCTTGTTGAAGGGAATGTCGCGCGAGGACGCGAGAGTGATCTTCTGAACCGCAGTAGCCATCGGGATGTACTCCGCGACGGGCGACCGAAAGACTCTCTCTCGATCTCCAACCCGTCACGAAATCCCGTCCCCTCTCTCCCTCTAGGACCTCGCCGCTTGGACACGTGCAAAGGCGTAAAGCCGACGATCCGGCTTCACGCCTTTGCGGATTTGCGTGCCATGCGGGATGAATGGGCCTTACGCCGCGCGCCTTGCCGGCTCCACCGCGGCCACCGGCGCGTAGGCGAGCAACCAATCGGCCGCCTTGCTCGCCTGGCTGGCGGCGCGGACGATCGCGCGATTGTCCTCGCGAAGCACTTCCAGCCACGAACCTATGTAGTCGGCATGGCGAACGGTCGGCACGATGCCGAGCGTTGCGCAGCAGAATGCGGCGTTGATTTCGGCGATATATCCTGACAGTCCAGCCCAAAATGGCGGTTGGAAGGTGAAAACCATCGGTTGC
>ERZ778020.568-NODE-568-length-64097-cov-22.964430_pt1 | contig 64097 bp, 57 predicted proteins | sample MGYA00375750_ERZ778020 | MGnify/ENA primary metagenome ERZ778020 (study PRJEB29350, sample SAMN05389818) | bioreactor metagenome | isolation source: Ammonium sulfate bioreactor | place: South Africa: University of Cape Town | collected 2014-03-17 ...
GACGGTCATCGCCCGAACGGCGAGGACGGTCATCGAACGAACGCGCCGGACGGTCATCGCCCGAACGGCGAGGACGGTCATCGAACGAACGCGCCGGACGGTCATCGCCCGAACGGCGAGGACGGTCATCGAACGAACGCGCCGGACGGTCGCCGTACGAACGCGCCGGACGGTCATCGCCCGAACGGCGGGGACGGTCATCGCCCGAGCGGCGCGGGCGGTCGTCGTACGAACGCGCCGGACGATCGGCTCCCTGCGAACGCGCCGGACGATCGCTGTACGACGGGCGTCCGTCGCCGGAGCTGCGGCGGTCATCGCGGCCGACCCGGTCGCCGGCGCCGCGCGTGCGCGGCTCCGCGCCGCGGTAGCCGCCGCGCGCGTCGTCCCGGTCGGTCGCACGCGGGCGGCGCGGCGCATCGTCGTGGGCGTGGGAGCGGATGGCCCGCGCCTCGTCGCGGCCGGCGCGCTCCTGCGCGGTCCAGCGGCGCTTGGCCGACGGCTCGGTGGTCTCGGCGCGGTAGCCGCGATGCCCGGGGCTCTTCGACCCCGGCTTGCTCGGTCGACCCTGGCCCGACGCATCCGTCTGGCGCTTGCGGTCCTGATAGGAGGTCTGCGCGCCGTAGCGCGGCTCGAAGTTCTTCGCGGGGCGGCCGCCCGCCGGCTTCTTGTTCTTGGGCATGGCTGTGTCCTTCTGGGTTCTCTCGCACGAGAACAGCGCCCGCGTGCGCGCGGGCAAACCCGGACATCCGTCGGCCGGGGCCATTCATGTGATGGTCATGTGCACCGAACGGTGCTCACCATCGGCCCCTTGGACTCACAAACCCTCCGCGAACGCGCGGTGTCCAGAGCCGACCGCACCACGTTACCGGATGGACCTGGGAGGCCGCCTCACGCCCGTCCATCCTCCGGACACCGTGCCGCAACACGCGCGCAATCCCGACCCGGCCAGAATGGTCGCCATGAGCAGCAGGGAAGACCCGACCGGACGGCAGTTCTCGCTGAGGTCCGCGTCCGGCCGCGCCACGGCCACGGTGGCACAGGTGGGCGCGTCGCTCCGGCACGTCGCCGTCGGCGGAGTGGATGTCGTACCGCCCTATCCGCACGGCGGGCCGACGCCCGCGGCATCCGGCATCGTGCTGGTGCCGTGGCCCAACCGGGTGCGCGACGGCCGATGGACCCAGCGGGGTGAGACGCGGCAGCTCGCGCTCTCGGAGCCGGCGCTCGGCAACGCGTCGCACGGTCTGCTGCGGTTCGCCCCGTTCGAGCCGGTCGAGCTGTCGGATGCCGCGGCCGCGCTCGGCGCCCGCGTGTACCCGCAGACCGGATACCCGTTCCATCTGGACGTGACGATCCGCTACACCCTCCATGACGACGGCCTGGACGTCACCCACTCGATCACGAACCTCGGCGACGACGACGCCCCGGTGGCACTCGGGCAGCATCCGTACCTGTGCATCGGCGACGCGGACGCCTCTGATCTGGTGCTGCGCTCACCGGGGGCGACCTTCATCCGGACCGACGAGCGCAAGCTGCCGACCGGACGCGCGGCGGTGGATGACGCGACCGACCTCCGCGCGGGGCGGCGCCTCGGCGACCTCGATCTGGACACCGCGTACACCGACCTCGCGCGGGACGCGGATGGGCGGGTGCGGACGAGTCTCTCCGCCCCCGACGGGCGCCGGATAACACTGTGGCAGGGGGCCGGATTCGACTACGTCCAGGTGTTCACGACCGACCGGTATCCGGGCCGCTCGCTCGCCGTCGCCGTGGAGCCGATGACCGCTCCGGCGGACGCCTTCAACTCCGGCGACGGCCTCAGATGGCTCGTCTCAGGTGAAAACTGGACGACTGGTTGGGGGCTGGAGTGGCAATTGTGAAATCAGATCGTGCAAATACCCAGTGAAAAGCCTTACTCTCTTCATGACGGCTAGTTCGTCGCGCTGGGGTCCCGAAACCACCAGCGCCAGCCATGCAGCGAGCGGGGAAAAGGGGAGCTCGTCGCAGGGATGGCGCCCTATCCGATCTGCGACGATGACCTCCCTACCCTATCCCGAGGCCGCTGTATCCGGCCGACGCGTGCTCCCCGGGCACGTGCCGACGTTCAGCGTGCCCGAAGGTCTGGTCGCCCGGCTGGTTTCGCCCCTGTCGTTCCGCTGGTTCACGTCGAAGCGACTGCTGCACCTCTCGGTCGCCGTCCTGGTCACCGGCATCATGGTGTCGATCGTCACCACCACGGATCAGACCTGGTGGCAGAGCATGTTCAGCGCTCTCGGCACGTTCGACGACTTCTCCGGCTACGTCTTCAACGTGACGCTGTTCCTCGCGGGCGCCGGGATCACGATCGTGGGCTTCCGCGTCGCCGCCGAGCTCCGCCGCATCAGTGCGCGTCGAGCCCGGAAGCGCTCCGGCATGCTGACGATCCTCGTCGTCTCGGCCGGCATCCACCTGGCCGGCGTGGGACTCATGCCCGTCAACGTCAACCAGTTCCTGCATGAGCGCGCCGCCTCCGGTGTGATGCTCTCGTTCCTCTGCATCCTCGCGACCACCGCCTCCGCACGCCGCCACATCCCGCCTCAGCTGGTGCGCGCCACCTGGATCGTCGCGGCCGTGCTGGTCGCGGCGATCGCTCTCTTCGTCACCGGTGTCATCAACCTCGCCCTGTTCGAGCTGGCGGGCTTCGGCCTCATCTTCGTGTGGCTGCACGTCATGACGCACAGCCTCGGCCGGGCGCTGATGACCCCGCAGCAGCAGCAGCTCCGCCACGAGCGCCGCGATGTGGTGGCGCGCGGAACCCGCGCCCGCGTCAGCCGCCCGACCCGCGCGGCGGCTCGTCCGGCCCCGGCTCCCGCTCAGCGCCACGACGCGACGACGGGGGCGTCGACGGCACGCCATCAGGTGCGTCCGACGACGACGCGCCGGGTACATGCCGCTCCGCGGCTGCACCACGCCGGAACAGCGCCGGTGGACGGTCGATCGCCGGCCGCTCCGCGAGGACCGGGAATGTCCCGGTATGACCGTCGCGAGCATGAGCGGATTCTCGAATACGCGTCCTGAACGCGAACCAGCCGACGATCAGCAGCGGCACGATCACCACGAGCGACAGCAGCACCCAGCGGCCGGTGACCGAGAAGCCCATCGTCACCAGCACGAACAGCAGGAACGCCAGGGTGAGCCATGCCGTGAACGGCGCTCCGAAGAGCCGGAAGGCGGGCCGTTCGAGGAGCCCGCGGTCAGCCATGCGGTGCAGCTTCATCTGACACAGGATGATCGTCGCCCAGCCGCCGACGATCCCGAGCGCCGAGACCTCGAGCACGATCTCGAACGCCTGCGACGGGACGACCGCGTTGAGCACGACGCCGAGCAGCGTGATGCACGCCGTGAGCAGGATCCCGCCGTACGGAACGCCGTGCCGGCTCATCCGCATCGTGAACGCGGGTGCCGAGCCGTTCACCGCCATCGAGCGGAGGATGCGACCCGTCGAGTAGAGTCCGGCGTTGAGGCTCGACATCGCGGCCGTCAGCACCACGAAGTTCATGATCGACGCGGACACGGCCCCGGCCTGCGGTGAGCCGATGTGCGAGAAGAACGTGACGAAGGGCGACTCGTCCGCCGAGTACGCCGTGAAGGGGAGCAGCAGCGAGAGCAGCAGCACCGAGCCGACGTAGAACACCGCGATGCGGAAGACGACGGTGTTGACGGCCCGCGGCATGATCTTCTTCGGCTCGGCGGTCTCACCTGCGGCGGTCCCGACCAGCTCGATCGCGGCGTACGCGAAGACGACGCCGCTGATCGCGAGGAGCGGCGCGAAGGCACCCATCGGGAAGAGGCCGCCGTTGTCGAAGATCACCGGGAATCCCGTCTGCCCGAGATCGGTCTGGTGCACGAAGAGCAGGAACACGATGCCGATGACCAGGAACACGACCAGCGCGGTCACCTTGATGAGCGCGAACCAGAACTCCATCTCGCCGAACACCTTGACCGACACGAGGTTGAGGCTCAGGACGACCACCAGCGCGATGAGGGCGATCGACCACTGCGGCACCGCCCGCAGCGGCTCCCAGTACTGCGCCCAGAACTTCACATAGAGCGCGACCGCCGTGACATCCACGATCGACGTGAACGCCCAGTTCAGGAAGTACAGCCATCCCGCGGTGTAGGCCATCTTCTCGCCGTAGAACTCACGCGCGTACGACACGAAGGATCCGGACGACGGCCGGTGCAGGACGAGCTCGCCGAGCGCGCGGAGGATGAGGAAGGCGAAGAACCCGCAGACGGCGTACACCAGGATGAGCGACGGGCCGGAGCTGGCGAGTCGCCCTCCCGCGCCGAGGAACAGGCCGGTGCCGATCGCGCCGCCGATGGCGATCATCTGGATCTGTCTCGGCCGGAGAGTCTTGTGGTAGCCCTGCTCCTCGTTGGAGAAGTCCTGGGCCGCCAGCGTCACGTCGCCGACGAGTTCCCGATCGTTCTCGAGCGCCTGTTCCGGATCGTGCGGTTGCGTCGTCATGTCACCCCTCCATGGCCCCGACGGGCCCGTCCCCCCGATGGGCTGCCGGCCTCCCCCCGATGAGGCTGCCGGACACGTGGCGACCACGGTACAGCGACCTGGACCGCGCCCGCCCGATGGACGCGCCGCACGGCGGCCGGCACGCGTGTATGCACCGGCGAGCGGGAGCGCGGTTCTCGCGGGATGGGGTTCTCGCGGGAGCGGTTCTCGCGGGAGCGGGTTCTCGCGGGAGAGCGGGAACCTAGAACGGCGGCGGATCTCCGCCGGGTGGGTCGGCGGAGGGCGCGAAGGCGACGGATGAAGCAGGAACGTCGTGGTAGATGCGTCCGGTGGGGCTGGTCCATTCGAGGACGCCGTCAGCGAGTTGCTTAACACGCCAGGCGGTGTGGTGTTTGAGGATGTGGTGCCTGCGGCAGAGGTGGGCGAGGTTGCAGGTGCGGGTCTCGCCGCCTCGGGCGGCGTCGTGGGTGTGGTCGATGTCGCATCGCCAGGTGGGTTGCCGGCAGCCGGGGAAGCGGCAGTGCTTGTCCCGCACGCGGAGTGCGCGGCGGATCTGTTCGCTGGGCCGGTACCTGTCCACGGCGAGCACGGCGCCGGATACGGGGTGGGTGAGCACGCGGTCCCAGCCGGGGGCGTGGCCGGCGAGGCGGCGGGCGGTGTCGGGGTCGATCGGCCCGCACCCGGTGAGGTCGACCGGTCCGGCGTCGTTGCCGAGCAGGGTGAGCACGGGGATGGTCACCTCGACGGTCGCGTGGATCGCGGCGAGTCCGGTGGGTCCGTCGTGCGCGTCCGGGGTGCCGGTGAGGAGGAGGTCGGCGAGGATGTCGGCACGCAGCTCATCCATCGACCGCGCAGCCCGAGCAGTCTCACCGTTAGGAGCAGCGGCCTCACCGGTCGGAGCGGTTCCGGCCCCGGTGAGGGGTGCGGCGTCGGCCTGCCCGTCGCGTTCGGCGGCCCTCACCTCGTGCGCCATCCGGGTGAGCCGGTCATGACACCCGTGAGCGAGCACCGCCGGGAGGACGGCGATGAGCTCACTCATCCCGTCGTCCAGGTCGTTCACCCTCACCCCGCGGCGGGCGCGGGCACGGTCGTGGCGTTCCTGCAGCGACGACGGCACCACCTTCTCCGCCCGCAGCCGCGCCACCGGCTTCAGCCGGGTCGCGGACTCCGCCTCCGCATACGGCAGCACCGCCGCCTCGAACACCGCGCGCGCCTCAGGATCAGTCAGGTGGGCGCCCGCGTCCATGATCACCGTGACATGGGCGCGGGAGATCCGCCCCGCAGCCAACGCCGCGAACGTTGCAGGGAACCGCTCGGTCAGCGTGACCGCCTCCCCCAGCTGCCGCTGCACCGACCGGTCACTGACCCGCAGCGCCGCACCCAACTCCGCCGCAAGCGACCGCACCGGCAACTCCGCCTCCACCGAACCCGGCCGGCCCACAGACGCAGCCCGCACGGTCGTGAGAGCCGACGCCAACAGCCTCGCCTCCTGAGCCTGCAACGCCGCCACCGACCGGCGCAACTCGACGGCGTCCGCCACGATCGCATCGACCACCGAGAGGTCGGTCGGTGCGATTACGGGTGGCTGCGGCATCCTCCAACTCTATCCGAGTATCGAACATAGCTTCGACTTATCCACAGGTTCGAAGAGCGCTGTTCACACCGTTCGCGCCGTCCCCTCACCGGCCGCCACACCGGGCTTGCCGCGGGGCGCGCGCGGGCGGCGGCCAGGCGTGGGCGGGGCAGAACGGAGTCCTCGATTCCGAAACCTGGATGGCGCTCGACGTGCGTTCGCGATCCCGGCCGAAAGCGCCTACGTGTCGCGGCGGGTGCGGCGGGTCTGCTGGACCGGGGAGAGCGACGGCAGCGACCCGGGGCCGGACGCCGGCGATGCCCCGCCGGGGCCGGACACCGCTGACCCCACGGGGCTCGACACCGGCGCCGCAACCGCAGGACCGGGCTCGCCCTGGGGGCCGTCGGGCTCCTCGCCGCGACCGGCCGGGCCGTCCGATCCGCCGCCGCGTCGCGCAGCGCGGCGTTCCTTGGCGCCCTCGACGAGGTTGTACAGCGTCGGCAGCACGACGAGCGTCAGCAGCGTCGACGAGAGGAGCCCGCCGATCACGACGATCGCCAACGGCTGGGAGATGAACCCGCCGTGACCGGTGATCCCGAGCGCCATCGGCGTGAGGGCGAAGATCGTCGCCAGCGCCGTCATGAGGATCGGGCGGAGGCGCCGCGATCCACCGGCGAGCGTCGCGTCGTGGGCGGACAGGCCCTTCGTCCGGTACTGGTTCACGAGGTCGACGAGCACGATCGCGTTCGTCACGACGATGCCGATGAGCATCAGCACGCCGATCAGGGATGCGACGCCCAGCGGCACGCCGGTCGCGATCTGCAGCAGGATGGCCCCCGTGGCCGAGAACGGCACGGACACCAGCAGCAGGAGCGGCTGACGCAGTGACTTGAACGTCGCCACCATCACGATGTACACGATGAGGATCGCCGCGAGCAGTGCGAGTCCGAGCTGGGAGAACGCGTCGGACTGCTGGGACAGCACACCGCCGACGGTCGCGTCCGCCGACTCGGGCAGGTCGGCCTTCTTCAGCGCGGCGGTGACCGACGCGGAGGCAGCGGTCAGGTTGTCGGTGGACGGCGTGACCGTCACGGCGGCCGTGCGCTTGCCGCGGTCGGTCGTGATCGAGGTCGGGCCCTTGCTCTGGGCGACGGTGGCGACCTCGTCGAGGCGGACCGGTCCGGTGGCGCTCGGGATGCTCAGCGCCTGCAGGTCGGCGATCGTCGTCGGGGCGTCGGGCGCCGCGAGGTAGACGGTGAGGTTGCTGTCGTCGACCTCGACGGCGCCGATCGACTGCGGCTGCATCGTGTTCGAGACGAGTGCACCCACCGCCACCTCGGACAGCCCCAGCGCCGCGGCCTTCTCGCGGTCGACGGTGACCGCGATGTACGGCAGCGACGCCGACAGGTTGCTCGAGACCTGTCCGATGCCCTTCTTGCCTTTGAGCGCCGCGACCACCGTGTCGGTCGCGGTCTGCAGCGTGCTCTGGGCCGGGGCCGTCACGTCGATCTCGATGTCGCTCGACCCGAATCCGCCGCCGGATGCCGCGATCGTGATCGTGCCGACGTCGCTCAGCCCGGTGACGACCTTCTCCACGTCGTTTCGCACCTGCACCTGGTCAGCATCGGCATCCGTCGTGATCGAGTAGGTGATCCCGCTTCCGCCGCCGCTGAAGGCGTCGCGCAGCGCCGATCCGGACGAGCCGATCGAGGTCTGCACGGTCTGGATCCCGTGGACGTCCTTGAGGGCGGCCTCGACCTTCTTCGCCGCCGCGTTCTCGGCGTCGAGCGAGGGCGCCGCGCCGATGCTCTGCGTCATCGTGAAGGTGTTCTGCCCCGAGTCGCCGAGGAAGTTGGTCTTCATGAACGGTGCGACCGCGATCGTGCCGCCGAGGACGACGACGGCGATGATGAGCGTGATCGCCGAGTGCCGCAGCGTCCATCGCAGGATCGGCAGGTACGCCCGCTGCAGGCGCGAGGGCGGCGCCTCGGGCGACTCCGGGTCGATGTGGCGACCCTGCGCGTCGAGGACCGGCTTGCCGGGCCGGAGGAACCAGTACGCCAGCACCGGGACGATCGTGAGCGCGACCAGGAGGGACGCGGCCATCGCGATCGTCACCGTGAGCGCGAACGGTCGGAAGAGCTCTCCCGTGACGTCGCCGACGAACGCGATGGGCAGGAAGACCGCGACGGTCGTGATCGTGGATGCCGACACGGCCGTGGCGACCTCGCGCACCGCGCGGACGATGGACGCGAGCTTGTCGGCGTCGCCCACGTAGTGGCGTTTGATGTTCTCGATCACCACGATCGAGTCGTCGACCACCCGCCCGATCGCGATGGTGAGCGCGCCGAGGGTCAGGATGTTGAGGGAGTAGCCGAACGCCTGGATGCCGATGAAGGTGATCAGCACGCTCGTCGGGATCGAGATGGCCGTCACCAGGGTCGACCGCACGGACATCAGGAAGATCAGGATGATGATGACCGCGAAGAGCAGACCGAGCAGGCCCTCCTGCGCCAGGGAGTCGATGGACTGCTGAATGTAGGGCGCCTGGTCGAACACGACGGTGAACGTCGCGCCGTCGAGCTTCTTCTCGAGGTCGGGGAGCGCCGCGCGCACGGCCTTCGAGACGTCGACGGTGTTGGCCGCGGGGAGCTTCGTCACGGCGACGGTGAGCGCCGGCTTCCCGTCGACCCGCGAGATCGTGGTGACGGGGTCGCGCTCCTCGACGACCTGCGCGACGTCGCCGATCGTCTTGGCGCCCCCCGCGGCCTGCGCGGGGGAGGCGGGCACGAGCGGGAGCTTCGCGATCTGGCCGACCGCGTCGAGCTTGGCGCCGGTCTGCACCGTGAGGGTCTGGTCGCCCTCGGTGATCGCGCCGCCCGGGAACAGGACGCCGTTCTGCTGCAGTGCGTCCTTGATCGCCTGCTGGGTGAAGCCGGATGCGGCGAGCTTCGCGGCATCCGGCGTGATCGTGACGCGCTCGCCCCGGCCGCCCACGACCTGAGCCGCGTTGACTCCGGAGATGTCCTGGAGGTCGGGCACGATCGTGGACTCGAGGAGGGCCTGGATCTTCGACTCGTCGGAGAACCCGGTGACCGCGAGCTGGATGACGGGGAAGTCGTCGATGCTCGCCGAGATGACGTTCGGGTCGACGCCGGTGGGGAGCGTGCTCTTGATGCGGTTGATCGCGAGACTGATCTTCTGCTCGGCGGTCGACAGGTCGGTGCCGTAGGTGAAGGACGCCTGCACGATCGAGGAGTTCGTCGTGCTGGTGGCGCTCGTCGACTCGAGGCCGGGAACGCCCTGGATGGCCGTCTCGATCGGCCCGGACACGTCGTTGGCCACGACCTCGGGCGAGGCACCCGGGTAGGAGGACACGACGACGAGCTGGGGGAACTCGATCGAGGGGATCAGCTCCTGCTTGAGGCTCACCAGCGCGAGGCCGCCGAACACCGCGGCGACGATGGTCACGAGGGCGATGAGGGCCCGGTTCTTCAGACTCAGGACGGCGAGGTTCGACACGGGACACCTTCATGTGGAGGGAGCTGCGTGGTGCGGGATGCCGCGACGATACGCGAACGTATCGGGATCAGTATTTCACGGGGCACCCTGAGCGAACGCCGGGTCATCGCCCGTCTACTGCTGAGCGCGCAGCAGCTTCCTGATCGCCGATTCCGGCGACAGCGAGGGGTCGAGCAGATCGCCGTCGCGGTACCGCGCCCAGATCCGCGGATCGATGTACGAGCTGCGGGCGACGGCGGGCGTATTGCCGAGGATCTCGGCCGTCGCCTTCACCGCGAGCTGCTCCGCCCGGCGCCGGTCCCGCTCTGACTCCAGGACGCCGATCTGCGCGAGGGCACCGGCGGCGATCACCGTGCCCCGCAGCGTCCGGAAGTCCTTGGCGGTGAAGGAGCCCCCGGTGAGCGCACGGACGTAGTCGTTCACCTCGTGCGGCTTCAGCGGCACCCGGCGCCGGCCCCGCTCCCACGCGAGCAGGGGCGACTTCGGGCGTCCGGCGGTGAGCTCCGCGATCACCACTGCGAGGTCGGCGTCCTCCACATCGAGCGCCTGCTGCTTTCCGCTCTTGCCCGGGAAGGCGAGCGAGACGCGGTCTCCGTCGACGCGCGCATCGCGGCGGAGGAGCGTCGTCAGCCCCCTGCTCCCGTGCGCGGTCAGATACCGTTCGGACCCGATGCGCGGCGCGGCTTCGTCGAGGAGGCGGAAGGCCGTCGCGAGAACACGCTCACGATCGAGCTGGCTGCGGCGCAGGGACTTCGTCACGCGCACGCGAGCTCCGGGGAGCGCCTCGGCCAGATCGAGCATCCGGGCGAACTTCCCGCGGTCCTGCTTCGCCGACCAGTCCGGGTGGTACAGGTATTGTCTCCGACCGGCCTCGTCGGTGCCGACCACCTGGATATGCCCGTTCGCGTGCTCCGAGATCCATACGTCCTGCCACGCCGGGGGAATCACGAGCTCGTGGATGCGCTCGCGGTCGGCATCGGAGACATCCCTGCCCGACGGGCCCACATAGCGGAACCCGCTCCCGCTGCGCACACGTCCGATACCGGGGTCCTGCAAGGGACGAACCCGTCTCAGTCGGGCCATCCGGCCCCCGTTCCTCTCGTTGCGTGCCTGCAGTGCGAGGTCAGTGATTCCGGAGCATCGAGATGAGCTCGCGCTTCCGCTTCCCCGAGTATCCCGTGATCCCGAGCTCCTTCGCTCGCGCCCGGAGATGCTCGACGGTCCAGTCGTCGTAGTCGCCGGCTGTCCCTCCGCGTCGGCCGATCTCGGATCTGCCTTCATTGGCCGCCGCATTGGAGATCCGGGCGGCCTTCTCCTTGGAGGCGCCCTCCTTGCGGAGTTCCTCGTACATCCCGGGGTCCTTGAGGCTGGACTCCCGCGCGTTCGGACCGCGTCCACGGGGCATGCGTGGCTCCCTTCCGCACCAGCAAGACCAGCTTCCGATGCTGGCACGACCATAGAGGCGCCACGGGAGCCGTAGTGAGGGGGTTGACATCCCAGGCGCCCCTCTGCCACCCCAGACATCGAGCGGCCGAGAGTGAGCACCGCCCCCACGGGGGCCAGCGCCTACAGCGCGCCGCGCAGGAGGGCGGGCGCGCCGACGCGCACGTCCTCGACGGCGCCGACGTCTCCGCGCAGGAAGCGGATGAGCGCGTTCTGGAACAGACCGTCGAACAGGGCGTACGCGAGGTCCGGGCCGATCGCGGGCACACCGCCCTCGAGCACCGCGAAGCGCTCGACCACCGTCCACACCATGTCTTCCAGGAGACGGTCGATGTCGATGATGGTGTCGCGGAAGCCCTCGCTGAAGAGCGCCTGGTTGCGCAGGTCGTACCAGAGGCGATGCAGGGATGCCTCGTCGCGGAGCGTGGCCGCCATCTCGTCGCCGAAGCGGGAGGCGAGCTCCTCTCCGGTCGTCGACGTGACCACGATGTCGTCATAGCGCCGCGCGCACTCCGACTTGTAGTTCCAGACCGCGAGCGCGATGAGGTCGTCCTTGTCGCGGAAGTAGTAGTGCAGGGAGCCGTGCGACAGCGCGGAGTGCTGCGCGATGTCGCGCATGCCGGTGTGGGCGTAACCGCGCTCGGCGATCGCCGCCAATGCGGACTCCGCGAGCATGCGGCGACGCTGGGCGAACTTGTCCACGCTCGCCCGGTCGGCCCTCTCGGTCGTCGTCGTCATGAGCTCCGCTCCCCCGGGTGTGGACCCGATTCTACGCATCGCACGCCGCGGGATCACCCCCGTGACGACATTTATTGGTCAGTCGTCAAGATTTTCCTTGTCAGTCGTCCAGATTTCTGATCTGCTGGCCTCACCCGCTTTCAATGACGAAAGGACACACCATGACCGGTGATCTGACCGGACGACACGTACTCGTCTCCGGCGCCGCACGAGGCCTGGGCCTCAAAGCCGCTGAGACGCTCTCGGCCCGTGGCGCCGCGGTCGCCCTGGCCGACATCGACGAGGACGAAGGCACCGCGTCGGCCGCCGCGCTGACGGCGCAGGGGCGCACGGCCCACTTCGTCCGGCTCGACGTCACCGACGATGCGTCCTGGGCCGACGCCACGACGAAGGCCGTCTCGGTCCTCGGCGGACTCGACGTCGTCGTCAACAACGCCGGCATCGAGATCTCGGATCTCCTCGCCGATCTCGATCCCGAGAACATGCGCAAGATCCTCGACGTCAACGTGCTGGGCACCGCGCTCGGCATCAAGCACGCGTTCCGCGCCATGCGCCCCGGCGGCACAGCGGGCGCAGGCGGGGCGATCGTGAACGTGGCCTCGGTCGCCGCGAACATCGCGTTCCCCGGCATCGCCGCGTACTCCGCATCCAAGTCTGCAGTCGTCCGCCTCACGAAGGTGGCCGCCGCCGAGTCCGGACGCCTCGGCTACGGCGTCCGCGTCAACGCCATCTGCCCCGGCCTCGTGCCGAACGCCATGGGCACCCGCCTGGCCGTCGACATGGAGCGCCTCGGCCTCTTCCCGTCGGTGCAGGATGCGGTGACCGCGGTGGTCTCGCTGACTCCGTCCGGGCGACTCGCGACCGAGGACGACATCGCGAACGGCGTCGCCTTCCTCGCGTCGGACGAGTCCGCCTTCGTCAACGGCGTCTCGCTGTCGGTCGACGGCGCGATGGGGATGTGAGGCGACCATGAGCGACAAGAGGCCCGTCGTCGTCTACGGCGTCAGCGGATACACCGGCCGGCTCGTCTGCGAGTACCTGCGCGAGCTCGGCGTCCCCTTCATCGCGGCCGGCCGCGACAGGGCGAAGGTCGAGGAGGTGGTCTCGCGCATCCCGGGCATCGAGACCGCCGACTACGAGATCGTCGAGGCGGAGGCGACGACCGAGGCGCTGCGCGAGCTCTTCCGCGGCGCGAAGGTCGTGTGCAACACCGCAGGACCGTTCATCAAGTTCGGTCCCGCGGTGGTCGAGGCCGCCCTCGCGGAGGGACTCCACTACACCGACACCACCGGCGAGCAGGACTGGGTGCTGCACGCCCGAGACACGTGGGGCGACGCGTTCGCCGAGAAGGGGCTCCTCCTCTCTCCGGGCATCGCGCACATGTACACGACCAGCGAGATCGCGGCCAACATCGCCCTCGAGGGCGGCGGTTACGACACGCTCGACATCCTCGTCCTGTGGAAGGGCCTCCCGACCTATGCGTCGACGCAGACGATCTTCACGATCCTCAAGGCCGACTGGTACTACCTCGAGGAGAACAAGCTGGTCGAGTGGGATCACACGGCCCGCTTCGACGTCGCCGTGCCCGGCTACCACGAGTTCGGCGTCGCCGTCCCCTGGGGCGGGATGTCGCATCCGATCTGGTTCCAGCACGACCCGCGGGTGGGCAACGTCCGCGCGATCGGCGGTGTGTTCAACCGCGCCGTGATGGACAACGTCGCCGCCACGGTGCAGATGTTCGAGGAGCAGATCCGTCCGCTCGAGCCCGCGCAGCAGGAGGCGGCGCTGGCCGAGATCGCGGCATCCGTGCAGGCCGGGATGCCGCCGCGGGAGAACCCGCGGATCAACCGGTCCGTCGACTCGGTGCACGCCTCGGGCCCGCTCGGTCGCCGGCACGTGGTCATCCACGGCAACTCGAACTACAAGCAGACCGGGCTCCTGCAGGCGTTCGCCGCCTACTCGCTCGTGCAGGGCGCGCCGCAGCGGGTCGGGTTCGCCTCCGGGTGCCAGGCATTCGGATACCGGGAGCTGCTCGGACAGCTGCGGGCGTTCGGCCTCGTGTCCGAGCCGGTCGTCAGCGCCCACTGACGACCCGTGCGGGGCCGGCGCCTTCGGGGGGAGGTGCCGGCCCCGCGATCACTTCGCCGAGGAGGAAGCGCATGCCCCTGATCGATCTCGTCGACGCCAGAGCCGACGTCGCGCCGCACGCCTCGTGCATCCGCGACGACGCGGGCGAGCTGGACAATGCGACCTTCGCCGCGCGTGTCGCCGGCGCCGCCGCGAGCCTGGCCGCACGCGGCATCCGCCCGGGGGACGTAGTGGCGATCAAGCTCTCGAACCGGGTCGAGCTCATCGTGCTGCTGTTCGCGGCATGGCGCCTGGGCGCCGTCGTCACGCCGGTCAACCCCGCGCTCGGCCCGGTGGAGACGGGCTACCAGGTCGCCGACGCCGGAGCCGCCCTCCTCGTCGTCGAGACGGAGGGGGATGCCGCGACCGGCGCGGGCGCGGCCATCGCCTGCGTCGCAGAGTTCGCCGGACCGGAGGGAGCCCCCTCGACGACCCGCGTGCCGGTGCGCGACGACGACCTCGCCCTGCTCATCTACACGAGCGGCACGACCGGCAGCCCCAAGGGCGTGATGCTCACCCATGCGAACCTGTCGGCGATGACCGCGTCGTTCATCGAATGGTTCGGGATGGGTCCGCGCGACCACAGTCTGCTCGTGCTTCCCCTCTTCCACGCCAACGGGATCGTGCTGGGCACGCTGAGCGCCTTGCGTGCAGGGGGCCAGGTCACGATCACCGGCCGCTTCTCCCGCGAGCGCTTCTTCTCGGACGTCGAGCGGTATCGCCCCACCTACTTCAGTGCGGTGCCGGCGATCTACGCGCTGCTCAGCGCTCTGCCCGACGACGTCGTTCCCGACACCTCGTCACTGCGCTTCGCGGTGTGCGGGGCGGCGCCGATGCCCGCCGAGCTGATCCGGCGTTTCGAGGAGCGCTTCGACGTCACCATCGTCGAGGGGTACGGCCTCAGCGAGACGACGACGGCGTCCACCATCAATCCCCTGGACGGCCTCCGCAAGCCCGGCACGGTCGGACTCCCGCTCCCCGGCCAGCGCGTGGCCGTCGTCGACGACGCGGGCATCCCCGTCCCCCGGGGCGAGACCGGCGAGGTCGTCATCGCGGGCCCGGTCGTGATGGCGGGATACCTCGGCCGCCCCGACGCCACCGCGGAGACCATCGTGGACGGCTGGCTGCACACGGGAGACATCGGCCGATTCGACGAGGACGGCTACCTGCTCATCGTCGACCGGCTCAAGGACATGATCATCAGAGGGGGAGAGAACGTGTATCCGAAAGAGATCGAGAACGCCCTGTACGAGCATGAGGCGGTGCTGGAGGCCGCGGTCGTGGGGTTCGCCGACGACGTGCTCGGTGAGGTTCCGCAGGCGTTCGTCGCGCTGCGGCCGGGGGCCCGCGTGAGCGAGGCGCAGCTGCTCGTGCTGTGCGCGCAACGGCTCGCGCCCTACAAGCGTCCGGTGGGTGTGCAGTTCCTCGACGAGCTGCCGAAGAACCCGGTCGGCAAGATCGACAAGCGCCGGCTGCGTGCCATGGCGGTGGAGGCGTGAGCCCGGCGCCGATCGCCTCATGAGCGTCGTCGTCGCGGGCGTGGGAATGATCCCGTTCGCGAAGCCGGGTCGCAGCGAGACGTACGACCGGATGGGGGCGGAGGCCGTGCGCCGCGCCCTCGCCGACGCCGGTGTCTCGCTCGCCGACATCCGTCAGGCCTACGCCGGGTACGTGTACGCCGACTCGGCGGCCGGCCAGACCGCGATCTACGGGGTGGGCGAGACGGGCATCCCCATCGTCAACGTCAACAACTACTGCGCGAGCGGTTCGACGGCGCTGTGGCTCGCGCGTCAGGCGGTCGAGTCGGGCGCCGTCGACTGCGCCCTGGCGGTCGGCTTCGAGCAGATGGCACCCGGCGCGATCGGCACGGTCTTCCCCGACCGACCCGACTCCCTGCACCGGTTCGCCGCTGCGCGTCAGCGTCGGGGGGAGTACCCGGACGTCCCCCCGGCGGCCCTCTACTTCGGCGAGGCGGGCGCGGAGTACGCGGCCGCCTACGACCTGGACCCGGCCGTCTTCGCGCTCGTCGCGGTGAAGTCGCGCCGGCACGCGGCGGCCAATCCGTACGCGGTCTTCCGCGATCCGCTGACGGTGGACGAGGTGCTCGCGTCGCCGCACATCCACGGTCCGCTCACGCGGCTGCAGTGCTGCCCGCCCACGTGCGGTGCCGCCGCCGCCGTGCTGTGCACGCCCGCGTTCGCCGCCGCGCACGGGATCGACGCGTCGGTGCGCATCCGGGCGCAGGCGATGACGAGCGACCGCCCCGACTCGTTCGAGGGCGATGCCCGGGCGCTCGTGGGCGCCACGATCGCGCGCCGGGCCGCCGACGCCGTGTATGCCGAGACCGGCGTGGATCCGCTCGACATCCCCGTCGCCGAGGTGCACGACTGCTTCACCACCAACGAGGTGCTCGCCTACGAGGCGCTCCGCCTCACCCCGGACGGCACCGCCGAGCAGTTCATCCGCGACGGCGACAACACGTACGGCGGCCGGGTGGTGGTGAATCCCTCCGGCGGACTGCTCTCGAAGGGACACCCGCTCGGAGCCACGGGTCTCGCCCAATGCGCCGAGCTCGTCTGGCAGCTGCGCGGTGCGGCCGGCGCACGCCAGGTCGACGGCGCGCGCCTCGCGCTGCAGCACAACATCGGTCTGGGCAGCGCCTGCGTGGTCACGCTCTACGAGCGGCTCGACGCCGCGTCCTGAGGTGCGCTCCGGGGCGCCGCTTCGCGCTATCACCGCTCTCTCGGGCTCGTCAACCCCCTCCGCCGAATTCCCGGACACTGCGATGGTTGACCCTGCTCACGTCGATCCGGCTCCCCTCGCCGGCGACAGAACGGGAGAAGCATCCGATGAACATCGCCCTCATCATCATCATCGTCGTCGCGATCGTCCTCGCGATCGTCGGCGGTCTGTCCTCCGCCCTGAACTGGCTCCTGTGGGTCGCGCTGATCGTCGGCGTGATCGCCCTGATCGCGTTCCTCATCCGCGTCATCGGGGGGCGCTCGCGCGCCTGATCGCACGCACGGGTCGTCGCGACCCGGGAGACGAAGAGCGGATGCCTCGGCATCCGCTCTTCGTCGTTCCGGCCCCTCGCTACAGGTTCGCCTCCGCATAGACGCGCAGTGCGTCCCGCACGAACTCGGCGCCCGCGCTCCCGCCCGCGGCGGTGGCGTAGTGCGCGCCGAAGCGCGGGTCGGCGACGTACATCTCGCCGAGTCCGGTCACGTATCCCTTGACGTCTCCGCCGGGGACGGATGCCGGGGTGCCGGGCACTCCGGTCAGCCACTCCACGTGGCGTCGCGCGAGGTCCTGGGCGGCGTCGCCGTCGGGGCTCTCGCCGCTCTCCGCCGCCGCGACCCAGTCCCGCTGCAGGTCGGCGACGCGGCCCTGCCACGCCGTGCGCTCCTCGGCGCTCATGCCGCGCCACCACGCATCGCTGCGCGCGTAGGCGTCCTTCCCCCAGCGCTGCTCGACCTCATCCTTGTACCGGGTGTGGTCGAACCCGTCGAACATCTGGTCTGCCATCAGGTCTTCACCTCCTCTCAGTGCGTCGATCGTCGACTCGACGGACGCGATCTGCCGCGTCAGCCGGTCCTGCTCCTGCCGCAGCCACGCGAGGTGCGCGGTCAGTGCGCTCGCCTCCGATGTCTCCCGCTCCAGCACGTCGGCGATCTGCGGGAGTCCGAGCCCGAGCTCCCGCAGCAGCAGCACTCGCTGCAGCCGGACGAGCGCCCGCTCGTCGTAGTGCCGGTAGCCGTTCGCCGCGTCTCGCGTGGGCGCGACGAGCCCGATGTCGTCGTAGTGCCGGAGCGTCCGGCTCGTGGTGCCCGCGAGCTTCGCGATCTCCTGGATCGACCAGTCCATGGCCGTCCTCCTCTCCGTCGATGACCACGCTAAAGGTTGACGTTGCGTCAAGGTCAACCCGTCCTCGCGGTGGACGAGGCATCCGTGTCGCGCGGTGCGCGCCCCGCGCCGCCACGCCCCGCCACGCCCCGCCCCGGCGACTCGGATGCGGCAGCACGTGCCACCTCGAGTCACCCCCAGGCTTGACAGAGTCGAGATATATCGTGTTACAGTGGAGCCACACGATATATCGTGAGTACCGAACACCAGGAGTAAGAATCATGACCCTTGAGAAGTGGCTCATCCACCCGGGCGAGACGCGCGTGATCGACATCGAAGACGTCAGCAAGCTGAAGATCGGTCTGGTCCGCGGTCAGATCGACGTGATCGCCCACGACGAGCCCGGCGCCCGCATCGAAGTGCACTCCGTCTCGGTGAAGGACCTCCGCATCGAGGTGACTGGCGACGTGGTGGAGATCGACCATCCGCAGCTGCGGTGGGACAACTTCCTCGAGGTGTTCCGCAACTTCGGCACCGGCGGCCCGACGGCCGAGATCAGCGTCGCCGTCCCGCGCGACGTCGCCCTGACGCTCGGCGTCGTGAGCGCGAGCGCGCTCGTGAGCGGCCTGCGCACCGACGCGAAGCTCAACACCGTCTCGGGCGACATCATCGTCGACGGCCTCACCGGCGACCTCGTCGTCAACGCCGTCTCCGGCGACGTCCAGGTGCGCGAGCTCGTGGGCTCCCTCTCCGCGAACAGCGTCTCGGGGGATGTCGCGGCCACCGGCACGATCCGTAAGGCCACGGTCGACACGGTCTCGGGCGCGATGCTCGTCGACTCGGTCGGCGACGTGAACCAGATCGCCCTCAACACGGTGAGCGGCAACGCCACGGTGCGGCTCGACGAGGGTCTCCCGGCCAACTTCGTGGTGCGCAGCGTGAGCGGCCGCGTGCAGGTCGACGGCGTCGTCCGTTCCGGCCTCGGCAGCGGACCCACCACGAACTACAGCGGCTCCACCGGGCAGCTCAGTGGATCGTTCGTCGACGTGCGGGCCAACTCGGTGTCGGGCGACGTCACGGTCCTCCGCCGCGCCGGCGCCACCGGCGCCGCCGCCGCGGACGAGTCGGCCACCGCGAGCCACGACGAGGAGTGGTGATGACCCCGGTCTTCTCGCACGGCGACCTGCGCCTGTACCTGCTGAGCCTTCTGGATGAGGCCCCTCGGCACGGCTACGACCTCATGCAGGCGCTCTCCGAGCGCACCGGCGGTACGTATACGCCCAGCGCCGGGACGATCTACCCCCGCCTCGCGAAGCTCGAGGAGGAGGGTCTGGTGACCAAGACCGTGGACGGCCGCAAGACCGTGTACGAGATCACGGATGCCGGTCGCGCCGAGGTGGCTGCACGCGCCGGCGACCTCGAGGGCATCGAGGCCGGACTCGCCGACTCCGTCCGGCTCATCGCCGACGAGGTGCGGGGCAGCGTCCGCGAGGCGATGAAGAGCCTGCGCGCCGACCTCGCCGCGGCCGCGCGCGAGGAGCGGCACGACGCGCCGAGAGCCTCACGCGACGACGATCCCCGCACGCTGAGCCGCGAACAGCTGCAGCGCGCGGATGCCGCCGTCAACGACTTCCGTGCCCGCGTGCGCAGCGACCTGAGGACGCACGTCGCTCGCGGCGGTGCACTCGCGGCATCCGTCGTCGACGACCTGGCGACCGCCCTCGACAACGCGGCGAAGGACATCACGCGGGCCCTCCGCGGCTGAGCGGGCGGGGGACAGCAGCGCGCAGAACTTCGGAGATGTGCAGGATGGCGGATCGATCGTCCGGATGTGGTCCGCGATCCTGCACATCTCCGCCATCCTGCACGCCCCGGAGCCTCGCGCCGGCGCGCGGGGTCACTCCCAGACGATGTCCTCGTCGTCCGGCACGATCTCCCCGATCGGGACGACGAGGATCGGGCGGGTCTGCCGGTGCGCGAGGCGCGCGGCGACCGAGCCGGTGAAGAACTCGCGGATCGACTCGCCGAACCCGCGTTTGCGCGTGCCCACGACGAGAAGGCGGGCATCCACCTGCTCGGCCAGGTGCTTCATGGCGAGGGCCGGATCGCCCACGAGCTGCCGGATGCTCCAGTCGACGCCGCGACCGTCGAGCAGGGCGGATGCCTCGGCCCGCACGATCGCCAGCTCGCTCTCGCCCGTCGCCACGTTGAGGTCGATGGGGGCGGAATGCACGTAGCCGTCCGGATCCTCGTACGTCACGAACCGCGTCACGTCGACGTTGACGACGAGCAGCGGCGCGCCGAGGAGCTTCGCGTACCGCGCCGCCTCCTTCAGCACGCGAGACGGCTCACCCGGAACGATCCCGACGATGACGGCACCCGTGGGCGCCTCCTGCCCCGCGTCCGATGTCATCTCAGATGCCGAATCCGACATGTGCTGCGCCGCCCCTCCGTCGCCGCGGCCGCTGCCCGGACGACATCCCCCGGGCAGGGCCGTCCCGGCCCGGGCCACCGTGTTATTCTGAATGCTACTCTTACCGGTTTCGAGCCGGATTTCGTGAATACGTCGGGCCCCGGTAGAGCCCGCGACTCAGAACATGAGGGGGTCTCGCATGGGGCGTGGCCGTCAAAAGGCGAAGCACACCAAGATCGCCCGTGAACTCAAGTACGACACCTACGCCGTGAACTATTCGGCGCTGGAGAAGGAACTGGGTCACCACGACGAGGATGCCTACGTCGACAAGTGGGCGGATCAGTACGAGGACGAAGACGAGGGCGAGCCCTCGTTCAAGACGGCCTAGCCCCGTCTCAGCCTCGTCGCGCGGTCCCGGTCTTCGGCGACCGAGCGATGGCTCTGCGAGGCGTGCTCGTCAGGACTCCTGACTGCCCTCCACCCAGGCGAGGTACTCCTCGGTCACCGTTCCGGTCACGTAGCGACCGTCGAAGCAGCTCATGTCGAGGTCGTCGAGGTCCGATCCCTCCAGGATCGCGGCCTTGAGGTCCTCGACCTCCTGGTACACGAGGTAGTCGCAGCCGAGCTCGACCGCGATCTCCGGGATCGTCCGGCCGTGGGCGACGAGCTCCTGTCGCGACGGCATGTTGATGCCGTACACGTGCGGGTACCGCACGGGCGGCGCGGCGGATGCGAACGTCACGCTCTTGGCACCGGCATCCCGCGCCATCTGGATGATCTCGCGGCTCGTGGTGCCGCGCACGATGGAGTCGTCGATCAGGAGGACGTTCTTCCCCTTGAACTCGCTCGACATCGCGTTGAGCTTCTGGCGCACGCTCTTCTTGCGCACGGCCTGCCCCGGCATGATGAACGTCCGTCCGACGTAGCGGTTCTTGTAGAAGCCCTCGCGGTACTCGATGCCGAGCTTGCGCGCCACCTGCATCGCTGCGGGGCGTGACGAATCGGGGATCGGCATGACCACGTCGATCGTGCCGGCCGGCGTGTACTTCGCGATGGTGTCGGCGAGCCGCTCGCCCATCCGCAGCCGGGCCTCGTACACCGAGACGCCGTTCATGATCGAGTCGGGACGGGCGAGGTAGACGTACTCGAAGGAGCACGGCACGAGCTTGGGGTCGTCCGCGCACTGCTTGGTGTGCAGGTGTCCGTCGAGGTCGATGAAGACGGCCTCGCCGGGCATGACGTCCCGCACGATCTCGAAGCCCGCGTTCTCCATCACGAGCGACTCGGATGCCACGACCCACTCGTACTTCCCGTCCGCGGCCGGGCGCGTGCCGATGATCAGCGGGCGGATGCCGAACGGGTCGCGGAACGCGAGGAGCCCGTACCCGGCGATGAGCGCGATGGCGGCGTAGGAGCCCTCCACGCGCTGGTGCACGCGCGACACGGCCTGGAAGACCTGCTCGGGGTCGAGTTCGAGTCCGGCCATCGACGCCTGCAGCTCGTACGCGAGGACGTTGACGAGCAGCTCGGTGTCGGAGCTCGTGTTGAGGTGGCGGCGGTCCTTGTGGAAGAGCTCGTCGGTGAGCTCGCGCGTGTTGGTGAGGTTCCCGTTGTGGACGAGGACGATGCCGTACGGCGCGTTCACGTAGAACGGCTGCGCCTCCTCCTCGCTGGATGCGGTGCCCTTGGTCGCGTAACGGCAATGGCCCAGGCCGATCTCACCGAGGAGCGATCGCATGTCGCGCGTGCGGAACGCCTCGCGCACCTGGCCCCGGGCCTTGTGGAGGTGGAAGACCCCGCTGGCCTCGGCCGTCGCGATCCCGGTCGAGTCCTGTCCGCGGTGCTGGAGGAGCAGCAGCGAGTCGTAGATCTCCTGATTGACCGGGCCCTGCCCGACCATGCCGACGATGCCGCACATGTGGTGTTACTTCGCTCCGTCTGTGTCGTGTGCCGTGCCGGCCCGATAGGCGCCCACGAGGCGCACCGCGCCGCCGTCGACGCCCTTGGCGCCCTGCTCGAAGTCGCCGTCGGGCCGTGCGCCGCCGCCGACCACGCCGACCTGCCAGGCGGCGATCCCGTCGGCCGCGAGGGCGGCGGTCGCGGCATCCACCCGATCCGCCGCGATGACGGCGAGGAAGCCGATGCCGAGGTTCCAGGTGCCCTCGGTGTCGACGAGGTCGAGCCCGCCGAGGTCGGCGAGCACGTGGAAGACGGGGGGCGGCGTCCAGGTGGACCGATCGAGCTCGACCCACGCGTCGACCGGGAGGACGCGCGCGAGGTTGGCGGCGATCCCGCCGCCCGTGACATGGCTGAGGGCGTGGACGTCCCCGCCGAGCCCGTCGATGAGCCGCAGGAGAGGCGTCGTGTACAGCCGCGTCGGCTCGAGGAGAGCCTCTCCCCAGGTCGTGCCGAAGTCCGCGGCGTGCTGGCCGTACGAGACCGCGGCACCGGCGACGATGTGCCGCACGAGCGAGTAGCCGTTCGAGTGCAGCCCGCTCGACGCGAGCGCCAGCACGGCATCGCCCGTGCGCACGCGCTCGGCGCCGAGGACGCGATCGGCCTCGACGACGCCGGTCGCGGCGCCCGCCACGTCGTAGTCGTTCAGGCCGAGGAGGCCGGGATGCTCGGCGGTCTCGCCGCCGACGAGCGCGGTGCCCGTGTCGGCGCAGCCGGCCGCGATCCCCGCCACGATGTCGGCGATGCGCTCGGGGACCACCTTGCCGCACGCGATGTAGTCCGTCATGAACAGGGGACGGGCCCCGACGACCACGATGTCGTCGACCACCATGCCGACGAGGTCCCGGCCGATGGTGTCGTGCTTGTCGATCGCCTGCGCGATCGCGACCTTCGTCCCCACGCCGTCGGTGCTGGTGGCCAGCAGGGGACGGCGGTACGCGGTGAGCGCCTGCGCATCGAAGAGTCCGGCGAATCCGCCGACTCCGCCGAGGACCTCGGGACCGTGCGTACGGCGCACCGCGGCCTTCATCAACTCGACGGCGCGGTCGCCCGCGGCGGTGTCGACTCCGGCTTCGGCGTAAGGGTTGGCGTGGGGGGCTGCGGCCACGGCTCCAGCCTACCGGCGGAACACAGGTCGCGTTCGCGCCGCAGTCGGTCAGCCCCGCGCGACGTCGGCTCCCGGCCGTAGAATCGGGCTATGCCAAGCGCCGGCGCTCCGGAGTGGGTGATCCGCGAAGACGCGGGTCAGCCGGTGCTGCTCGCGCTGTACCTGCGCCAGGTCCTCGGCATCCGGTCGCCCGACGAGCTTCCGCACCTGCGCGGCATCGCCCCGCGCGCCAACGACCGCGACGAGGCCGCCCAGGCGCTGCTCGAGCGGCAGTGGCGCGAGTACTGGGCGATGACCGTCGAGCCGCAGGCGCATCCCTCCCCGGTCCCGCTCGAGCTCGTCGACGACTTCGACACGCTCATCGCCCTTCCGATCGAGGGGTTCGACGAGCTGCGGGCCGCGATCGCGCCCCACGCCGTCGAAGGTCTCGCGTTCTCGCAGTCCGCGCACGCGCGCTACGCGAAGGATGCCTCGGGCCGCGGCTCCGGCGTCTCCTACCGCGCGTATGCCGGTGCCATCGCCGAGCACGAGCGGCAGGTGGGCCGACGCGCGCACTCGTTCGAGCTGAACGTCCAGGTGCTGCCGCTGACGCAGCGCGGCGTGTGGTGGATCGGCTCGCTCACCATCGCCGTCACCGACGGGCTGCGCGGCGACGTCGTCGCGTTCGACGCGGCGATCCATCCGATCATCGCCGAACTGGCCTGACGTTCGTCCGCGCCGGGAGCGCGCCGCCCGGCGGCGCCGGCGTCAGTCGACGGTCGTGACGCTCTCTCGGTCGGCCACGACCTGGCGGGTGCGGCGACCGATCGTGCGATCGAGCAGCAGCGCGACCAGTCCGCCGACGACGACGCCGACCGTTCCGCACGCGAGCGCGAGGAAGCCGAAGACCTGGCCGGACGAGTAGACGAGCCCGGTGTCGGGGCTGACCGCGTCGGCGTCGTTGAACGAGAAGGTGAGGATCATGGCGACCACGAGCCCCAGCGCGGCGCCGAGCACGAGAAAGACCGCGAACTTGGGGGCGCGCCGCACGGTCACCGTCTCGAGTCGTTCCTCGATGAGCTCCGCCGGGCCGCCGTCGTGGGCGGGCGCCGTCGAGGCGGAGGCGTCGGGAGTTCGCGGCTGATCGGCCATGTCCCCCATTGTCTCACCGCGGCGGGCGTCCGGACCCGGCTGATCGATCAGGGGCGCAGCGGGAGCAGATCGGACAGGTCGGAGCGCACGCCGGAGGCGCGGATGCGGCCTTCGGCCGCGGCATCCGCCCACTGCTCGTCGCCGAGCGCGACCGAGATCCACGTCATGGGGTCGGTCTCGACGACGTTCGGCGGCGTGCCGCGCGTGTGCCGTGGGCCCTCGAGCACCTGCACCGCTCCGAACGGGGGGACGCGCATCTCGACCGTGTGGCCCGGCGCCTTCTCGGCGAGCAGCTGGAGCAGGTAGCGGACCGCGGTGGGCAGATCGGTGCGCCCGGGATCGCCGCTCGCGACGCCCGCGAGCGCGGCGCGGCCGTCTTCGGTGGAGATGCGTCGTGCCATGGCGACCACGGTACGCCGGACCGCCGACCCGGAGCACGTGCGGACCCTCGCCGGGATGACCCTCGTCGGTAGGCTGGCGACGTGAGAATCCTCGTCCTCGGCTCGGGCGCGCGCGAGCACGCCATCATCCTCGCCCTGCGTTCGGAGGAGGCGGAGCACGAGATCTTCGCCGCTCCGGGGAACGCCGGCATCGCCGACGACGCGGCGGTCGTCGCGCTCGACCCGAACGATCCCGGCGCGGTCGAGGAGTTCGCCGACGCCGAGCGCATCGACCTCGTCGTCATAGGCCCGGAGGCGCCGCTCGTGGCGGGTGTGGCTGACGCGCTGCGGGAGCGCGGCATCCCCGTCTTCGGCCCCGGCCGCGCGGCGGCCCGACTCGAGGGATCGAAGTCGTTCGCGAAGCGCGTGATGGATGCCGCGGGCGTGCCGACCGGCCGCGCGGTGCGCGCCCACGACCTCGCGGAGGTGGCCGCGGCGCTCGACGAGCTCGGGAGCCCGCACGTCGTGAAGGCGGACGGACTCGCGGCCGGCAAGGGCGTCCTCGTCACGGACGACCGTGAGGCCGCCCTCGCCCACGCCGCGGTGTACCTCGGTTCCGCACCCGTGCTGATCGAGGAGTTCCTCTCCGGCCCCGAGGTGTCGCTCTTCTTCCTCAGCGACGGCGACCACGTGCTCCCGCTCAGCCCGGCGCAGGACTTCAAGCGTCTCCGCGACGGCGACGAGGGCCCCAACACCGGCGGAATGGGAGCCTACTCGCCGTTGCCGTGGCTGGACGGACCGTTCGGCAGCGAGGAGGAGTTCGTCGACCTCGTCACCCGCACCGTCGCGGAGCCGGTCATCCGTCACCTCGACGCGCAGGGCACGCCGTTCATCGGTCTGCTGTACGCCGGGCTGATCCTCACGCCGCAGGGCGTCAAGGTGATCGAGTTCAACGCGCGATTCGGCGATCCGGAGACGCAGGTCGTGCTCCCGCGGCTCGTGGATCCGCTCTCCGAACTGCTCATGGCGGCGGCATCCGGTCACCTCGAAGACCTCCCCCGCCCCGCGTTCGCCGAGGCGACCGCGGTCACGGTGGTGCTGGCCAGCGAGGGCTACCCCGAGGCGCCGGTCACCGGGCGCGCCCTCACGGGGCTGGATGCCGCAGCCGCGGTCGGGGGGGTGCACCTGGCGCACGCCGCCACCGGCCGCACCGATGAGGGACTCGTGGCGACGGGCGGACGCGTCCTCAGCGTCGTCGCCCTCGGGACGACGTTCGCCGAGTCGACGTCGCGCGCCTACCGGGCGCTGGACCGCATCGAGCTGGCGGGCGGCCAGTACCGCACCGACATCGCGGCGCGCGTCGTCGAGGACTAGTCGACGACCCGGGTCATCGGAGGGGGATGGGATGAGCGACGACCGGGATGCGCCGGGCACCGGGAGGGTGTCGGTCGACCTGCCGGGCTTCTCGCATGTGAACCCCATCCCGGCCGCGAGTCGCAAGGGTCCGTTCGTCTTCTCCGGCGCCTTCTCCGGCCGCGACCCGGCGACCGGCGAGCTGCCGGCGACGCTCGACGCCCAGATGGCCGTCGTGTTCCAGCACGTGCGCACCCTGATGGATCACGTCGGCGGTTCGGTGGACGACGTGGTGAAGATGACGTTCTGGCTCGCCGACCCGCGCGATCGCGCCGCGCTCAACCGCGAATGGGTGACGGCCTTCCCGGACGAGGCATCGCGGCCGGCCCGTCACGTGCTGAAGGCCGACCTCGACGGCGGAGTCCTCGTGCAGGCCGACGTGATCGCCGTTCTCGGCACGGCGGGGGCGGTCGGCGCGGCGGGTTAGGACTCGTTCGGCCGCGCAGAGCGGTTCCGTGACGAGAACGGCCCGGACCCGCACGGGGTCAGGGCCGTTCTCGTCCGGCGCCGCTGCGCCGCTACGGCCGCGTTGCGTCCGCGGCAGAGGTGTCGGCCGACGGGGCGTCTGCTGCGGCATCCGCCCGGGCCGCGGCATCCGCCTTCACATCGGCCTTCGCCGGCGTGCGGACCGCCCCGGTGCGGGAGTTCTCCCACGCGGTCGTGGCGGCGGTGAGCTTCGGGCGCCGGGCGAACAGCACCACGACGACGCCGAGCACCATGATGCAGGCCGGGAGGAGCAGGGTCTGCTGCATGGCCTTGGAGAATCCGTCGAGCACGAACGACGGGAGCGTGCCCTGGCCGAACCCGCCGGCCGACGTGCTCGCGCCCGGCAGGTTCGCCTCGAGCCGCGCCTGCATGAACGCGGCGATCGCGGCGGAGCCCAGCACCGACCCGATCGTGCGGGTCGTGTTGTAGATGCCCGCGCCGGCGCCCGCCTGCCGCGGCGGCAGGTTGCGCGTCGCCGTGGTCGCGAGCGGGCCCCACATCCCCGCGCTGCCGATGCCCATGAGCGCGGAGGGCAGCAGGAACATCCAGATCGGGGTGTCCACGTTCATCATCGAGGCGTACCAGAACAGCGCGATCGCGAACAGGCTGAGACCCGGGACGAGGAGGACGCGCGGGTCGACACGGTCGAGCAGACGCCCCGCGAACGGCGCGAGACCGCCCGCGAGGACCGCCATCGGGATGAGCAGGAGCGCCGACTCGGTCGGCGTGAGCCCGCGGGCGAGCTGGATGAAGAACATCATCGGCAGCGACATGCTCGTCACGACGAACCCGGTGACCGCGATGCCCAGGTTCGAGACCGCGAAGTTCCGTTCGCGGAAGAGGGCGAGGGGTACGAGCGCCTCGCTCTTCGTCTTCGCCTGCTGCCAGACGAAGAGCCCGAGCACCGCGACCCCGGCGATGATCATCGTCCAGATGACGCCGCTCCACTTCTGCTGCTCGCCCTCCTGCAGGCCGAACACGATGAGGAACATCGCGACCGCGCTCAGGAAGACCCCGAGGATGTCGAACTTGTGCTCGTGCGTCGTGAGCTTGGGAACGAGGATCGCGGCGAGGACGAAGCCGATCACGCCGACGGGGAGATTCACGAAGAAGATCCACTCCCACCCGGCGGCATCGACGAGCAGACCGCCGGCCAGCGGGCCGACGAGCATCGCGACGCCGGACGTCGCACCCCACAGGCCCATGGCCGCGCCGCGCTTGTCCGGCGGGAACGTGCGTGTGATGACCGCCATCGTCTGCGGCGTCATGAGCGCGGCGCCGAGGCCCTGCACGGCGCGGAAGGCGACGAGCATGCCGAGCGACGACGACAGGCCGCAGCCGAGGGACGCGAGCGTGAAGATCGCGAGCCCGATCAGGTAGATGTTCTTCGGCCCGAAGCGGTCGCCGAGGCGGCCGGTGATCAGGAGCGGCACCGAGTAGGCGAGGAGGTACGCGCTCGTCACCCACACGACGTTGTCGAGGTTGTTGGTGTGGGGGTCGAGCGCGGCCTTGATGGCGGGGTTCGCCACCGAGACGATCGTCGTGTCGACCAGGATCATGAAGAAGCCGATGACCAGCGCCCACAGCGCGGGCCAGGGGCTCCGCTGCGTGGGGCCGGATGCGGCGGTGTCGGATGCCGCGGCGCGAGCCCCGGCACGGGTGGAATCGGTCATCGCTGTGCTGCCTTTCGCTGAGCGAGGTAGTTCGGGAGGTGGTCGGCGGGGAGCTCGTCGGCTCCCCAGGGGAGGTCAGGGGATTCGAGCCGGTCGATGACGTCGTCGAGCCAGCGGAGCTCCGCCTCGAGGAGGACGGCCTGGCGCTCCACCTCGATGAGGAACTGCTCAGGCACGGCGCGCTTGCGCGCCTGCTCGAGCCCGGACTGATGCACGGCGTGCTCGCCGATCAGCGCGGTGCGGCGCCTCGCGAGCAGGCCGACGACCTCGTCGCGGGGCAGGTTGTGCGACTCGGCGAGGGCGATGCGGAACTCGGCGGGGCGGTCCGTGCGGGGCAGCTCGCGCCGCACCCACTCGTTCATCGCGTCGTGCCCGAGATCGGTGAGCGTGTAGGTCGTGCGCTCCGGGCGGTTCCCGTCACGGTCGATGCGGACCTCGTCCAGCAGACCGGCCCGCTCGAGCCGGCCGACGGTGTGGTACAGGGTGCCGTTGGTGATCGTCAGCATGCGGTCGTCACTGCGCTGACGCATGAGGCGGATCATCTCGTACGGATGCATGTCGCCTTCGCGCAGCAGCGCCAGCACCATCACCCCGAGGGGTGTGAGCTTGTCTGTGGCGTCCTTCACGATGTGCTCCTATGTTGATTAGTCCACGTGGACTATATCGCAAGTTCGCGCACGAGGGCAACCACGACCGAGGACGATGTCGGGACCCGGGGCTACGCTGACCGCATGGCCAGCGACCACGATGCGATGCGCCGGGCGCACGAGCACTTCGACCCCATTGCAGAGCGCGAGCTGACACTGCCTGACGTCGACATGGGGCGGATGTTCTCCACCGACGGCCTCCGCGTCGGCGGCAAGGTCTACGCGTTCGTCGCGCACGACGGCACGCTCGTCGTGAAGCTGCCGCAGCCCCGCATCGACCAGCTCGACGACACGGGCGTCGGCGCGCACATGCGCATGCGCGGCCGTGAGATGCGCGAGTGGGCGACCGTCCCCCTCGAGCAGGCCGCCGTGTGGGAGGGTCTCGTCGACGAGGCGCGTGAGTTCGTGGCATCCCTCGCCGGCGGCTAGCGAACCCGCGCCATCCACGTTCACGCACGGATGTGGGCGCCCGTAGACGATCGCGAACGCCCGAATCCGTGCGTAAGCGTCCGGGGAGGGGGTCGGGCGGGCCGAGGCACGGGATGGGAGGATAGGCGCGTGAGCACCCCCCTCGACCTCCCCGGCTGGCGGCACATCTACTCCGGCAAGGTGCGCGACCTCTACGTCCCGGCCGACCTCCCGCCCGATACGCGCGCCGAACGGATGCTGGTGGTCGCGAGCGACCGCGTCTCCGCGTTCGACCACGTGCTCTCCCCCGGCATCCCCGGCAAGGGCGTGCTGTTGACGACCCTCAGCCTGTGGTGGTTCGACCGGCTCGCGGGCGCGGACGGCGGCCGCCGCATCCCGAACCACCTCGCCGCCGACCACGTGCTCGGCCTCGGTGCGGACGGCGAGGCGAACACGCCGGATGACCTCCGCTCACTCATCCCGGACGCGGTCGCGGGCCGCGCGATGGTGGTGCGCGGCCTCGAGATGCTGCCCGTCGAGTGCGTGGTGCGCGGGTACCTCACCGGCTCGGGCTGGACGGAGTATCAGGAGAGCGGCACCGTCTGCGGCATCCGGCTCGCGGAGGGTCTGCACAACGGCGACCGGCTGCCCGAGCCGATCTTCACACCCGCGTTCAAGGCGCCGATGGGCGAGCACGACGAGAACATCTCGTTCGAGCGCACCGTCGAGCTCGTCGGTCGCGAGCACGCGGAGCAGCTGCGCGACCTGTCGCTGGAGATCTACCGCCGCGCCGCAGCGACCGCCGAGGCGCACGGGATCATCCTCGCCGACACCAAATTCGAGTTCGGCGTGGACGACGACGGCGTGCTCACCCTCGCCGACGAGGTGCTCACGAGCGACTCGTCGAGGTACTGGGATGCCGCGGCCTGGGCGTCGGGCACGACCCCGGCGGAGCGCATGGCGAGCTTCGACAAGCAGATCGTGCGGGACTGGCTCGCCGCCCACTGGGACAAGCAGGGCACGCCCCCCGAGCTCCCCACCGAGATCGTGGCGCGCACGGCCGCGCGCTACCGGGAGCTGCTCGAACTCCTCACGGCTGCCTGACCCCACCGGCCCCGCGCCGGAGCACCGCGCCGGAGCACCCTCGCCCCCCCCCGCACCGAATCACGGATCGGGCGAGCGACACGCCGTTTCCCGCCCTCCCTTCACCCGCGTGTCCCCGGTCGGATCCGAGTTTTCGAACGCGTGCGCGGGGGGTCACCGCTCCCAGCGAACTCCCAGATAAGGTGGCGGGAACACGTCTCGGAGGAACGTCATGCCCATCTGGACTCTGCACGGCAACGGCCGCACCCTGAAGCCCGGCGAGGTCGTCAAGCCCGGCGAGCGCCTGAGCTGGGGCGGCACGATCGCGATCGGCGCGCAGCACGTCGTCGCGATGTTCGGCGCCACCTTCCTGGTGCCCATCCTGACCGGCTTCCCGGTGTCGACGACGCTGCTCTTCTCGGGCCTCGGGACCCTGCTGTTCCTCCTCATCACGCGGAACAAGCTCCCCAGCTACCTCGGCTCGTCCTTCGCGTTCATCGCCCCCATCACCGCGATCAACGCCGGCAAGGCGCTCCAGACGCCGATGCAGATCACGCAGGCGCTGCTCGGCGTCGCCGCCGCCGGTGTGCTGCTGGCCGTCGTCGGCTTCGTCGTGCAGGCGGTCGGGACGCGGTGGATCGAGCGGCTCATGCCGCCGGTCGTCGCGGGCTCCATCGTCGCGCTGATCGGCTTCAACCTGGCGCCTGCGGCGTGGAACAACTTCAGGCTGCAGCCCGAGCTCGGGACGGTGACGCTCGTGGCCGTCATCCTGTTCAGCGTGCTGTTCCGCGGGTTCCTCGGCCGCATCTCGATCTTCCTCGGCGTCATCGTCGGATACATCGTCGCCGCCGTCACCGGCCAGGTGAAGTTCGACGCGGTGGCTGCCGCCGACTGGGTCGGGCTCCCGCAGTTCCACCTCGCCGGCTTCGCCGACCCAGGGGCGTGGGCCGTCGTGCCGATGTTCCTCCCCGTCGTCCTCGTCCTCATCGCCGAGAACGTGGGACACGTACGCGGGGTCGCCACGATGACCCAGGATCCGTCGATCAACAGGCACACCGGCCGGGCACTGCTCGCGGACGGCGTCGCCACCACCCTCGCCGGCGCCTTCGGCGGATCGGGGACCACGACCTACGGCGAGAACATCGGCGTGATGGCGGCGACCCGCGTCTACTCCACCGCGGCGTACTGGGTGGCGGGCATCGTCGCGATCCTGCTCGCGTTCTCGCCCAAGGTCGGCGCGGTCTTCAACACGATCCCGGCGGGGGTGCTCGGCGGCGTGACGACGGCGCTGTACGGCCTCATCGGCGTCATCGGCATCAAGATCTGGGTGGACAACCGCGTGGACTTCTCCCGCCCGGTCAACCAGTACACCGTCGCCGTGTCGTTCGTCATCGCGATCGCCGGGTTCACGATGAGCTGGGGCAACTTCCAGCTCGGTGCGATCGTCATCGGCACCGTCGCGGCGCTCCTCATCTACCACCTGGGCAACCTCATCGCCCGCGCGCGCAGGACCGGCGCCGACGACGGCGGCCCGATCCCCGCGGTGGGTCAGCTCGGCGGCGACCCTCAGTAGGCGCGGGAACACGCGGCGGACGCCGCGCGTTGTGTATGCACATGAATAAGACTCTCGAGGCCGCAGACGGACGCATCGCCGCGGACACCGCGATGGGACCGGTCACGCTGCTCGTCGCCGACCTCGACGGCATGACGGCGTACTATCGCGACGCCGTCACCCTCCAGGTGCTCGGAGCGGAGGGCGACACGGTCACGCTGGGTCGCGCGGGACGGCCGATCGTCGTCCTCACGCACGAGCCCTCGCTCCGGCACGCCGCGCGCGGCGCGGCAGGGCTTTACCACACGGCCATCCTGTTCGAATCGCAGGCCGCGCTCGCCGCCGCGCTGTACTCCGTCGCCCGCCACGCGCCCGGCACCTTCACCGGCAGCGCCGATCACCTCGTGAGCCAGGCCTTCTACTTCACCGACCCCGAGGGCAACGGCGTCGAGCTCTACTGGGACCGCGCCCGCACGGAGTGGTCGTGGACCCACGGCCAGGTCGAGATGTCGACCCTCTTCCTCGACCCGAACGCATTCCTGCAGGAGCACCTCACCGCGGAGGCACTGGCGGGCGGGACGGCGGCGGATGCGGCATCCGTCGGCCACGTCCACCTCTCGGTGGGCGATGTCGCGACCGCGCGCGCGTTCTACGTGGATGCGCTCGGCTTCGACTCCACCGCATCGCTCGGCGACACCGCCCTGTTCGTCAGTGCGGGCGGGTACCACCACCACATGGCGATGAACGTGTGGCAGTCCCGGGGCGCGGGACCGCGGATGCCGGCGCTCGGCCTCGGCCGCATCGATCTCGCCCTGCCCGACGCAGATGCCCTGGGCGCGCTCGGCGAGCGCCTGCGCGACCACGGCTTCGCGGTGCGCGACGACGGCCGCACCCTCGCGTTCGACGACCCCTGGCGCAACGCGCTGCACGCGACGGTCGCCTGACCCGGCGAGATCCGCCACTGCGGGGCTAGGCGGACTCCCGCACGACCAGCTCGGCGGCCATGATCGTGGCGTGCCGCGGCTGCCGGCCGGCGAGCAGCTCCAGCAGCGTGCTCGCCATCGCCTCGCCCTCGTCGAACGAGGGCTGCCGCATCGTCGTCAGCTGCGGGGAGACCGAGGTCGCCACCGGTGAGTCGTCGAAGCCGAGGACCGCGACGTCCTCCGGCACCCGCAGCCCCGCAGCGGCGAGCGTCGCGAGCGCGCCCCGGGCCATCAGGTCGCTCGCCACGAAGACCGCGTCCGGCGGGTCGCCGGCATCGAGGATGCGGCGCATCGCCGCCGCTCCGCCGTCGGTCGTGAACTCGCCGTCCTCGACCGGACCCTCCGCGACCTCGGCCGCCGACAGCGCCTGCCGGTAGCCCTCGAGCCGGTCGACGCCCGGGGGCATCGTCAGCGGCCCGGCGATCATGGCGATGCGCCGATGGCCGCGGGACAGCAGGTACTCGGTCGCGGCCCGGCCACCGGCGACGTTGTCGACGTCGACGTAGTAGTCGCCCTCGCGGTGCCGCACCGGCCGGCCGCCGTAGACGACGGGGACGCTCGCCGCGATGCGGTCGACGAAGGTGTCGCTGGTGTGGTGGGACACGATGATCGCGCCGTCGACGTTCCCGCCGCGGATGTAGCTGGCCATCTTGTCGCCCGGGTCGTCGTTCGCGATGAACAGGTTCAGGACGTAGTCCGAGCGCTGCAGCCGCGCGTTGATTCCCGACACGATGGCCGCGAAGAAGGGATCGCCGAAGAACCGGGTGGTGTCCTCCGGCACGACCAGGGCGATCGCGAGCGTCTGCCGGCTGGCCAGGGAGCGGGCGGCGCGGTTCGGGACGTAGCTCAGCTCCGCGATGGCGCGCTGCACGGCGTCGAGCGCCGAAGGACTGACGGCGGTCGAGCCGTTCACGACGCGCGAGACCGTCGACCGCGACACCCCCGCGACCGCGGCGACCTCTTCGATCGTCGCCGGCTCCCGCGATCGTCCGCTCATCGCACCCCCTGTCCCGTCCGGATGCTACAGGGCTGGCGCTGCGACCGTCGCTCCCAGGGCGCGCGCGGCGATGATCCGGGCGTACTCGCGGGCGCTGTCCTTGGGCGCGCGCTCCTGCGTCTCGTAGTCGACGCGCACGATCCCGAACCGCTTCTCGTAGCCCCACGCCCACTCGAAGTTGTCGAGCAGCGACCAGTAGAAGTAGCCGCGGACGTCGACTCCCGCGGCGAGCGCGTCCAGGATGGCGCCGAGGTGCGCCGTGACGAACGCGGTGCGCTCGACATCGTGCACGCGGGTCTCGCCGTCCTCCTCGACCGCGACGTCGTCGTAGGCCGCACCGTTCTCCGTCACGAACAGCGTCGTCCCGGCCGCGCGCGCGTACTCGTCGCCGACCCGGGTGAGCAGCCGCGTCAGCCCCTCCGGCTGCACCTCCCAGTGCATCGGCGTGCGCGGCAGCCCGCGGTCGTGCCAGAAGATGCCCTCGTGCGACGGGAACGGCGATTCCGCCCGGCGGTCGGTCGGGGCGTCGCCGCCCGTGACCGGGACGGCCGGCGGCTGTCCGCCGACGTACTCGCCGTGGTAGTAGTTGACGCCCAGCGTGTCGATCGCGGTCGAGATGACGTCGAGGTCCCCCGGCTGCAGGGCACGCTCGAACGCGGCGACCGCCGCGGCATCCACCGCCCGGATGTCGTCGACGACGTCGGCGGGGTACGCGCCGCGGAAGATCGGGTCGAGGAACCACCGGTTGAACTGGCCGTCGATCCGGCGGGCCGCGTCGACGTCCCGCGGGTCGGTCGGGTCCACCGCGTCGGCGACGGTGAGGTTCAGGGTGATGCCCAGATCGAGCGACGCGTCGCGGGCCCGCAGCTCGCGGATCGTCTGCCCGTGCCCGAGCAGCAGGTGGTGGGAGGCGAGCAGGCCCTCCTCGACGCTGTAGTGGCCCGGGGCGTGCAGGCCCGCGGTGTAGCTGAGGAACGACGAGCACCAGGGTTCGTTGAGCGTCGTCCACACGTCGACCCGGTCGCCCAGCGCGTCGTGCACGTCGAGGGCGTACTCGGTGAAGCGCTCTGCGGTGTCGCGGACCGTCCATCCGCCCTTCTCCTGGAGCGCCTGCGGCAGGTCCCAGTGGTACAGCGTGAGCCAGGGGAGGATGCCGGCGCCCAGCAGCTCGTCGACGAGGCGACGGTAGAAGTCGAGGCCGCGCTCGTTGACGGGCCCGCCGTCGGGGCGGACGCGCGACCACGACGTCGAGAAGCGATACGTCTGCAGCCCGAGGTCCTTCATCAGCGCGACATCGTCGCGGTAGCGGTGGTAGTGGTCGCACGCGACGTCGCCGTCGTCGCCGTTGATGACGGCGCCGGGCACACGGCAGAAGGCGTCCCAGATCGACGGTCGGCGCCCGTCCTCGAGAGCGGCGCCCTCGATCTGGAAGGCGGCCGTCGCGGCTCCGAAGAGGAATCCGTCGGGGAAGGGGCGGCTGCTCGCACTCATCGGGGCGGCGTCCTCTCTCATCGCAGGTCCGGTCACGCGCCTCATCCCTTGACGGCGCCCGCCATGATACCGCTGACCAGCTGCTTGCCCGCCGCGACGAGGAGCACCAGCAGGGGCAGGGTGGCGAGGATCGCGCCGGCCAGCACGATCGAGTAGTCGACGTACTTGGCCGACTGCAGCTGGCTCAGCGCGACCTGCAGCGTGGGGTTCTGGGGCACCACCAGGAGCGGCCACAGGTAGTCGGTCCAGGCGGTCATGAAGGTGAACAGGCCGAGGATCGCCATCGCGGGCCGGGCGGCCGGCACGCCCACGTGCCAGAAGGTGCTGATCATGCTCGCGCCGTCGATGCGGGCCGCCTCGATGAGTTCGTCGGGGATGACGTCCACGAGGTACTGGCGCATGAAGAAGACGCCGAACGCCGTGACGAGCGTCGGGATGATGACCGCACCGAGCGTCCCGGTCCACCCGAGCTGCCGCATGAGCATGAAGAGGGGGATGATCCCGAGCTGCGTGGGCACGGCGAGGGTCGCGATCACGAACACCATCAGCCCCTCCCGACCGCGGAACCGCAGCTTCGCGAACGCGTAGCCGGCGAGCGTCGAGAAGAAGACGACGGATGCCGCCACCACCGTCGACACGATCAGCGAGTTGCCCAGTGCGAGCCAGAACGGCACGGTGTCGAACACCTGGGCCACGTTCGTCCAGAAGCGCCCGCCGGGCAGCAGCGGTGGCCACGTGTCGGTGAGCGCGGACTTGTCGCTCGACCCCATCAGGAACGACCAGTAGAGCGGGTAGGCGCCGGCGACGAAGAACACGACGACGAGCGTGTAGCTCAGCCATCCGGGTCGTCGCTCGATGCCCATGCCGCGGCCGCGGCGGCGGGGGGCGCCACTCCGGCGGTCGGATGCGGCGGCCCGCGTCGGTGTCTCGGTGCTCATCGGTGGGTCTCCTCGGGTGCGGCGGCGATCGCGGCGCCGGTGGCGGGCGAGGGCGCGCCGATCGTCGCGAGACGACGGCGGGTGCGGCGACGGCTCACGCGCGTCTCCGCGCCGGCGATGCTGCGCGACAGGAGGAAGTTGAGCAGTCCGATCACGACGATGATGAGAAAGAGGATCCACGCGACCGCCGAGGCCTTGCCGAAGGATTCCCGGTTGAAGGCGAGGTCCCACAGGTACAGCACCGTGGTCTGGTACTGCCGTTGCGCACCGCCCGGTGTCGCGCTCGCGGCGTCGAAGAGCTTGGGCTCGGTGAAGATCTGCAGACCGCCGATGGTGGCGGTGATGATGACGAAGATGATCGTCGGGCGGATGCCGGGCACCGTGATGGAGAAGAAGCGCCGCACCGCGCCCGCGCCGTCGATGGCGGCCGACTCGTGGAGCTCCTTGGGCACGGCCTGCATCGCCGCGAGCAGGATGAGGGCGTTGTAGCCGGTCCAGCGCCAGTTCACCATCGTGGCGATCGCCAGGTGGCTGGGCAGGACGTCGGTCTTCCACAGCACCCCGGGGAGGTGGAACGACTCGAGGAGGTTGTTGATGAGGCCGTACTTCTCGTTGAACATGCTGCTGAAGATGAGCGTCACCGCGACGGGCGTCACCACGTACGGCAGGATCACCGAGATGCGCCAGAAGGTCTTGGCCCGCAGGTTCTGGTCGAGGACCGCGGCGATGACGATCGCGGCGATCAGCTGCGGGATCGCGGAGAGCAGGAAGATGCTGAAGGTGTTGAACACCGAGTTCCAGAACAGCGGGTCCGCGAGCTCCACCGCGTAGTTCTTGAAGCCGACCCACTCACCCGGCCCCGTGAGCAGGTTCCAGTTGTTGAGCGAGACGACGAACGTGTAGCCGAGGGGGAACAGACCCACCAGCCCGAAGAGCAGGAAGAACGGCGCAACGTACGCGTACGGCGAGTACCGGACGTCCCATCGGCTGAGTCGCTGACGGAAGGTCAGGCCGGCCCGCCCGGCGCCCGGGGGCGCCGCATCCTGTCGTCTTCCCGACGACCGTTCGAGCATCGAGGTCATCGCTCCACTTCCTGTCGCGTCGTGTGTGGCATCGCGGGCGAGGAGCGGCGGGTCATCGGGACGACTCCCGGATGACCCGCCGCCGCTGCGCTACTTGTTGACGACCAGCTGGTCGAGCAGCTTCATGGCCTGGTCCCAGGCCTGCTGACCGTTCGCCTTGCCGCCGTCGATCGACTTCACCGCCGGGCCGAAGACCTGCGACTGGATCACCGAGTCGTCGGGCCCCTTGTACTGGGCCACGACGCCGACCGCGCGCTTGGCGAGGATCTCGCCGAGCGGAGCGTCGTTGAAGAACTTCGTCAGGTCGCTCGGGCCGGTGACGCCGGGGTCGGCCTGCGCGGCCGTCGTGCTCGGGAACGTACCCGCCGCCTGGAAGGCCGCGACCTGCGACTTCTGATCGGTGAGCCACTGGGCGAGCGCGGCGGCCTGCTTCTTGTGCTGCGACGTGGTGGGCACGGTGAGGAACGAACCGCCCCAGTTGGCCGCGCCGCCGGGGAAGACGTCGGCGAAGTCCCACCCGGTCGCGGAGCTGCCGCCGCCGGCCTCGACCTGACCCTTGACGACGCCGAGCATCCAGCCAGGGCACACGAACGTCGCGAACGAGCCGTCGGTGAACGCCTTGCCCTTGCCCCAGTCCCACTGGGTCTGGTTGCTGGACAGGCCGTCTGCGGCGCCCTGCGCGAGCAGCGCCCAGCGTGCCTTGAGGTCGGCGTTGTCCTTGACGTTCAGCTTGCCGTCGGACGTGTAGTACCCCTCAGGGAGCTGATTGACCATCGAGTTCCAGACGAAGCCGGACTGGTCGTACCAGGCCTTGCCGGTCTTGTCGTGGTACTGCTTGCCGATCTCGAAGAATTTGTCCCAGGTGGCGTTCGCGCCGCCGAAGTACTCGGCCACCGCCGCACGGTCCGTCGGCAGCCCGGCCGCGGCGAACAGCTTGCTGTTGTAGCAGAGCCCTTCGGGGCCGATGTCCGTGCCGTAGCCGATGATCCGGCCGTCCTTGTCCGTCGCCTGCTTGAGTTTCCACGGAACCCAGCGGTCCTTGATCTTGTCGGCGCCGTAGTCGCGGAGATCGACGAAGGAGGAGCTGACCTGCATCACCTTGCTGAGCCACCCCTCTTCGACGGCCTGCACGTCGGGGAGGCCGGAGCCGGCGGCCTGCTTGGTCTGCCAGTCGGTCAGCGCGTTGTCGCCGGTGTCGATGTTCGTCGCCTTGATGGTGACGTTGGGGTGCTCCTTCTCGTACTGCGTGTAGAGCTTGTCGAAGCCCATCGTCCCGAAGGTCGTCACCGTGAGGGTGACCTTCTCGTTGCTGTCGCCCGAGGACGAGTCGCCGCCGCCGCCGGCGCAGCCGGCGAGGACGAGTGCGGCGGTGGACGCCGTCGCCGCCACGAAGGCGACCCGGCGCAGTGCGCGTGATTTCACGTTCACTCCTTTGTGGTGTGTGGTCGTGCAGGATGCGTGGGGACGTACTCGGGCTCGGCGGTCCAGCGTGGGGGGGTCCGAGCCGTGGGAGCGCTCCCACCGGACGGGTGACACTGTATGGGAGCGGTCCCATGAATGTCAAGGGAGCGCTCCCATCCGCGTCGTGACGGCGATGTCGGGGCGCCGCATCCGCCCGCCCGTCGCCCAAGGGGTCTGCTCGGAGAGCGGACGCGCCGGGAGAGAAGAGCGGATGCCGCGGCCCCCGTAGACTGGGGGGACCCCCTCCCGCGACTCCCGGAGCCTCGAATGCCCACCATCGTCGTCGACGTCATGCCCAAGGCCGAGCTGCTGGACCCGCAGGGGAAGGCGGTGGCCGGAGCCCTCTCCCGGCTGGGCGTCGACACCTTCGCGAGCGTCCGCATCGGGAAGCGCTTCGAACTGCAGGTCGACGGCGAGGTCGACGACGCGACGCTCGCCCAGGTGCGGCAGATCGCGGACGACATCCTCTCCAACGCGGTGATCGAGGACGTGGTCGGCATCGAGGTGGTCGAGTGACCACCCGCATCGGCGTCATCACCTTCCCCGGGTCGCTCGACGACCGCGACGCGCAGCGCGCCATCCGCATCGCCGGTGCCGAGCCGGTCGCGCTGTGGCACGGCTCGCACGACCTCGAGGGCGTCGACGCACTGATCCTCCCCGGGGGCTTCAGCTACGGCGACTACCTCCGTGCCGGCGCCATCGCGGCGCTCGCCCCGATCATGAGCGAGGTGAAGGATGCCGCGGCCCGCGGCGTCCCGGTCCTCGGCATCTGCAACGGCTTCCAGATGCTCGTCGAAGCGCACCTGCTGCCGGGCGGCCTCATCCGCAACGCGCACCAGCAGTTCATCCGGCGCGATCAGCGTCTGCGCGTCGAGAACGCCGACACCGCCTGGACGAGCGAGTTCGAGGTCGGGCAGGAGATCGTGATCCCCCTCAAGAACGCCGACGGCGGCTACATCGCCGACGCCGACACCCTGGCCCGGATCGAGGGCGAGAATCTGGTGGCGTTCCGTTACGCCGGCATCAACCCGAACGGGTCGCTCGACGACATCGCCGGTCTCGCGAACGAGCGCGGCAACGTCGTGGGCCTCATGCCCCACCCGGAGCACGCCGTCGAGCCGGGGTTCGGCCCCGCCACGCCCGCCGCGATGCGCTCGGGCGTCGACGGACTCGGCTTCTTCACCTCCGCGATCGCCGCCGTGGTGGCGCAGGCCGCCTGACCGCTCCCGCAGGAGACGTCGGCACGAAGCCTATGGTCCCGGCACGCCCGGGACGGGGGCCGCGCCGGTAGCGTGGCAGGGTGAGCCCCGACACCCCCGCCCTCGTCGTGTCCGTGCCCGACGAGCAGCTCGCCCGCGATCTCCCGCCACTCTCCGACGGAATCGACGTCGTCGTGTGGCCGATGGACGGCCCGCCGCCGCGCGAGCGCATCGACATCGTGGTGCCGCCGTACATGAGCTCGTTCGATGTGCGCGCCCAGCTCGAGCAGGTGCAGACGAGGCTCGTGCAGGGGCAGTCGATCGGGTACGAGGGCGTGGCCGACCGGCTCCCTCCGGGCATCGTGTTCGCCAACGCCGCGAGCGTGCACGAGACCTCCACCGCCGAGCTGGCTCTGGCTCTGACCCTCGCCGCGCAACGGCATCTGCCCGACTTCGTGCGCGCGCAGGCCGAGCGCCGCTGGGCGCCCGTGACCGCAGAGAGCCTCGCCGATCGCCGCGTGCTGCTGATCGGCTACGGCGGGGTGGGCAAGGCGATCGCCGCGCGGCTCGCTCCGTTCGAGGTGGAGCTGACCGCCGTGGCGCGCACCGGCCGAGAGGAGGACGGCATCGCTGTGCACGGCATCGACGAGCTGCCTGCGCTGCTCCCCGACGCCGAGATCGTCGTCCTCGCCCTCCCCGGGGGCGAAGAGACCCACCACCTGATCGACGATGCCGCGCTCTCCGCCCTCCCCGACGGCGCCCTGGTGGTCAACGTCGGGCGGGGCTCACTGATCGACCCCGACGCGCTCGTCGTGCATGCGCGCCGCGGCCGCATCCGCGCGGCGCTCGACGTCACCGAACCCGAGCCGCTGCCGGCCGATCACCCGCTGTGGTCGCTCCCTGGCGTCCTCATCGCGCCGCACGTCGGCGGGGCGAGCTCGGCGATGCGGCCCAGGATCGCGCGCCTCGTCCGCACCCAGGCGGAGCGGATGCTGCGCGGCGAGCCGCCGCTCAACGTCGTCATCGAGACCTGAGCCGCGCGACGGCTCAGGTCGCGCCGTCCCTCGCGGTCATCCCAGCCGAGTGCACGGCTTCCTGTCAAATGCAAGAGATATGTGCGCGAACAAGCCGTGCACTCGAGGGCAAGCCGTGCACTCGCGGCGGTGCGGGTCCGGCCCCGGGGCCGGTCCGGCGCCTGGCCGCGGGACTCAATCCGACGCGAACCCCGCCTTCGCAGTGACGACGCGGCGGGCCGCGGCATCCACCTTCGCCGCGAACGCCGGGTCCGCCTGCGCCTTCGCCAGCACCGCCTGGTACATCTCGGGCAGGAGCTGCGGGCTCGACGAGACGAGCACGATGTCCACGCCGGCGTCGATCGCGAGCGTCGCGCGCTGCGCAGGGGTCCACTTCGCGACGGATGCCGCGGCCGAGAGGTCGTCGGTGATGACCACGCCGTCGTAGCCGAGGGTCCCGCGGAGGAGCCCCGTCACGATCGTCGGGGAGAACGCCGCAGGGGCCGACCCATCGATCTTCTGGTAGATCGCGGTCGACACCATGACAAGCCCGGGGCCCCCGGCGATCAGCGAGCGGTAGACGTCGACGTCCGGAGACTGCGGCGTGATGACGGTGTCGACCGCCGGCGCGAAGTCGGTGTTCGTGGTCGTGCGGCCGAGCCCGGGGAAGTGCTTGAACGTCGGCAGCACGCCCGCCTGCCGCATCCCCGCGGCGAAGGCTCCGGCTTTCGCCGCCACCGTCTGCTCGTCGAAGCCGTACTCCCGGTAGAGCGCCCCGATGGGTTTGTTCTGCGGTGCCGCCTGCGGGCTCGTCACGATGTCGGCCACGGGGGCGAGGTTGACGTTCACCCCCGCCTGCACGAGCTGGGCGCCCCACGCGGCGGCGTCCTGCTGGAGCGTCGCCGCGGGCAGCTTCCCCTGCTCGACGGCGGACGGGATCGGAGTGAAGCCCTGGCCGGACAGGACCTGGACCTCACCGCCCTCCTGATCGGTCGAGACCCACAGGGGGATCCCGCCGGTCGTCGCCGGCGAGACGAGGGCGGTGAACTGGCCGGCGAGAGCCGCCGTCTGCTGAATGCTCGTGCGCGTCCCACTGTGGAGGAAGATGCTCCCCACGTGCTGGTTCGTGATGGCGGACACCGTAGCGGGGTTCGCCGATGCCGTCGTCGTGCCCACCATGAACAGCTGGCCCACGCGCTGCTCGAGCGAGAGCCCGGCGATCGGGTCGACCGTCGGCGTGGGTGTCGGCGTGGGGCTGGGGGTCGTGGGCGAGGCGCTCGGTGTCGGCGTCGGATCGGGCGCGCAGCCCGTGAGGAGCAGGGCGACGATCAGGGCCGGGATGGCGACGCGGGTGCGCATGCTCCCAGTGTGGCGTCACCCGCCGTCCGGCGCCCGATTTCCGTCGGCGGATCCCCTCGCGCGCGGAAGAGCCGCCCCGAAGAGCCTCAGGCCCCGAAGACGGCGTGCACGTCGCCGACGAGGGCGCGCCCGCCGAGCGCTTCGAGCTCCAGGAGCACCGATGTGCCCACCACGCTCCCGCTCAGCTGGGCCACGAGCGTGTGCGCCGCCTGGATCGTGCCCCCGGTCGCGAGGACGTCGTCCACGAGCAGCACACGCGTCCCCTCCGGGATGTCGTCGTGCGCCTCGATGGTGGCCGTGCCGTACTCGAGTGCGTAGTCGACCGCCGCGGCCGGCCGCGGGAGCTTGCCCGCCTTGCGGATCGGCACGAGCCCGACGCCGGCCGCGATCGCCACCGCCCCGGCGAGCAGGAACCCGCGGGCCTCGATCCCGGCGACCACGTCGAACCCGCCCGCGAACGGCTCGATCATGGCGTCGATGGTCGCGCGCAGTGCAGCGGCGTCCGCCAGGAGGGGCGTGATGTCGCGGAACAGCACCCCCGGCTCCGGGTAGTCGGGAATGGTGCGGATGAGCTGCTCCGCGCGTCTCAGCTGGTCCTCGGGCACCCGCCCACCCTACTCGCGCGACATGTCACACCGCCCCGGGGCTGCAAGCGCTTCCAGTACCCTGGGGGCATGACTTCCCCCGCCACGTCGGACCTCGACGACGCCGCGCTCTCCCCCTCCACCACCGGCGCGGAGTGGTGGCGCTCCGCCGTGATCTACCAGATCTACCCGCGGTCGTTCGCCGACTCGAACGGCGACGGTCTGGGCGACCTCCCCGGCATCACCGCGCACCTCGACGACCTGGATGCCCTCGGCGTCGACGCCGTCTGGCTCAGCCCGTTCTACCGCTCGCCGCAGAAGGACGCCGGCTACGACGTCGCCGACTACTGCGACGTCGACCCCCTGTTCGGCACGCTGGCCGACTTCGACGATCTGCTGGCCGCCGCGCACGCCCGCGGCATCCGCCTCATCGTCGATCTGGTGCCGAACCATTCGTCCGACCAGCACGCGTGGTTCCAGGCCGCGCTCGCGGCGGCGCCCGGGAGCCCCGAGCGCGGGCGCTACATGTTCCGCGACGGCCGCGGTGAGAACGGCGAGCTGCCGCCGAACAACTGGGAATCCGTCTTCGGCGGCCCGGCGTGGACGCGCGTGACCGATCCGGACGGCGCCCCCGGCCAGTGGTACCTGCACCTCTTCGACACGTCGCAGCCCGACTTCGACTGGTCCAACCCCGAGGTGCAGGGCGAGTTCCGCCGCATCCTCCGGTTCTGGCTGGACCGCGGGGTCGACGGCTTCCGCGTCGACGTCGCGCACGGCCTCGTGAAGGAGGACGGCCTCCCCGACTACGTCCCGCCGGCCGACGCGGGGTCGATGGGCGGCGGCGAGACGTCCGTCCCGTACTGGGGTCAGCCGGAGGTCCACGAGATCTACCGCGACTGGAACACCGTCCTCGCCGAGTACGACGGCGACCGCGCCCTGTGCGCCGAGGCGTGGCTGCCCACCATCGAGAAGACCGCGCTGTGGGTGCGCCACGACGAGATGCACCAGGCGTTCAACTTCGAGTACCTCGAGACCGAGTGGGATGCCGCGCGGCTGCGCGCCGTCATCTCCGAGTCCCTCCGCGCCTACCCCGCGGTCGGCGCGCCGAGCACGTGGGTGCTGTCGAACCACGACGTCGTCCGGCACGCATCCCGCCTCGCGCTGACGGCCGAGAACCCGCAGGGGCACGGGATCGGCCCCGACTCCCCCGGCAAGCCGGTGCCCGAGCTCGGCCTGCGCCGCGCACGCGCCGCGACTGCCCTCATGCTCGCGCTCCCCGGTTCGGCGTACCTCTACCAGGGCGAGGAGCTCGGCCTCCCGGAGGCCATCGACATCCCCGATGCAGCCCGACAGGATCCGACCTGGTTCCGCACGCGCGGCGAGCGCTACGGCCGGGACGGATGCCGCGTGCCCCTGCCCTGGGATGCGGACGCGCCCGCCTTCGGGTTCAGCCCGACCGGTCGGTCGTGGCTGCCGCAGCCGGCCGACTGGGGCTCCTTCGCCCGCTCCGCCGAGGCGGCCGATCCGACCTCCACCCTGGCGCTCTACCGCACGCTCCTCGCGCAGCGACGGGCACGCGGCCTCGGTACCGGAAGCCTGGAGTGGATCGACGCCGGCGACGACGTCATCGCATTCCGCAACGGGAATGTCACCGTCGTGGCGAACCTGGGCGCCGTGGCCGTCGCCGTCCCGAGCGGCCGCGTGCTCGCGGCATCCGCGCCGCTCGGCGACGGGATGCTGCCGCCCGACACGACGGTGTGGGTCGCGTCCGACTGACACCGACGCGACCCCGACACGGAGAGGCGACGGCGCCATGGTGAGCATCGACGAGGTGGCACGACTCGCCGGCGTGTCCACCGCGACGGTCTCCCGCGCGCTCAGCGGGCGCGGACACGTGTCCGACGCGACCAGGCTGCGGGTCGAGAGCGCCGCCCAGTCGCTGGGATACGTCGTCTCCGCCTCCGCGTCGAGCCTGGCATCGGGACGCACGCGCAACATCGGCGTGCTCGTCCCGTTCCTCGACCGCTGGTTCTTCAGCACGGTGCTCTCGGGGATCGCGTCGGCCCTGATGCGCCGGGGCTACGACATCACGCTGTACAGCCTGTCCCCCGATCCCGGTGAGCGCCGGATGGTGTTCGAGACGTTCCTGCGACGGCAGCGGGTGGACGGCGTGATCGCCATCTCGATCGAGCTGGGTCAGGAGGAGACCGAGCGCCTGCTCGCCCTCGGCCTCCCGGTGATCGCGATCGGCGGCCCGAACCCGCTGATGACCACGCTCACCGTCGACGACGTCAGCGTCGCGCGGCTCGCGACCGAGCACCTGCTCGCCCTCGGGCACCGCGACATCGCCCATATCGGCGCCAACCCCCAGTTCGACATCGACTTCCACATCCCGACCCGTCGACGCCAGGGCTTCGAGCAGGCGCTGGCCGACGCCGGCATCCCGCACCGGCCCGCGCTGTACGAGCCCGCCGACTTCACGATCGAGGGCGGGTTCCGCGCGGCCAAGCAGCTGCTCGGACGCCCCGGCGAGCGCCCGACCGCGATCTTCGCCGCCTCCGACGAGATGGCGATCGGAGCCGTGCTGGCCGCCCGCGAGCTCGGCTACCGCGTCCCGGCCGATCTGTCGGTGATCGGCATCGACGGCCACGAGCTCGGCGAGTTCTTCCGCCTCACCACCGTCGACCAGTTCCCGCTCGGCCAGGGCGAGCGGGCCGCGGACGCGATCCTCGCCGAGCTGGAGCACGACGGCGGGCCCGAGCCGGGGCAGCTCCCGTACGAGCTCGTCGTCCGCGCCACCACGGCACGCCTCGAACGCTGAGCGCCCGTCCGGGCGGACACGGCGACGGGAGGCCTAGGCTCGGGAGCATGAGCATCGACCTCGAAGCCCTCTACATCGACCTGCACCGACACCCCGAGCTCTCCTTCCAGGAGACCCGTACCGCAGGTGTCATCACCGACCGGCTGACGGAGCTCGGCGTGGAGTTCGAGGAGGGCATCGGGAAGACCGGCGTCGCAGCCGTGGTGCGCAACGGCGAGGGCCCGGTGGTGTGGCTGCGGGCCGACATGGATGCGCTGCCCGTGCCCGAGCAGACCGGTCTCCCTTATGCGAGCACCGCGCGCGGGACGGATCCCGCGGGCACCGACGTCCCCGTGATGCACGCGTGCGGCCACGACATGCACGTCACCTGCCTGCTCGGCGCGATCGAGCGACTGCGGGCGACCACGGACGAGTGGTCGGGGACCGTGGTGGCGGTCTTCCAGCCGGCCGAGGAGTACGGCGCGGGATCGCAGGCGATGATCGCGGACGGCGTGCTCGACCGGTTCCCGCGCCCCGACGTCGTGCTCGGCCAGCACGTCACCCCGCTCCCGGCCGGCGTCATCGGCGTCCGCCCGGGCACGCAGATGGCCGCATCCGACGGCCTCACCGTCACGCTGCACGGGCGCGGCGGTCACGGCTCGCGCCCGCACTCGACGATCGACCCCATCGTGATGGCCGCCGCGACCGTGATGCGGCTGCAGACCGTCGCCTCGCGCGAGGTCGACCCGCGCGATGTCGCCGTCGTCACCGTCGGCTCCATCCACGCGGGGCTGAAGAACAACATCATCCCGGCCGAGGCGAAGCTCGAACTCAGCCTGCGCTACCCGGACGACGAGATGCGCGACCGCGTGCTGGCCGCCGTCGAGCGGATCGTGCACGCCGAGGCCGTCGCATCCGGAGCCGAGGTGCCCCCCACGATCGTCACGGACCACACACTGCCGCCGACGATCAACGACCCGGATGCCACGGCCCGCGCCGTCGCGGCCTTCGAGCGCGCGTTCGGCGAGGGCTCGGTCGTCGACCCCGGCATGTTCACGGGGTCCGAGGACGTGTCGTGGTTCGCCCGCGAGAGTGGAGTGCCGCTCGTCTTCTGGTTCTGGGGCGGCGTCGACCCCGAGGCCTTCGCCGCGGCGAAGGCGGCGGGAACACTGGAGCGCGACATCCCGACGAACCATTCGCCGTTCTTCGCGCCGGTCATCCACCCGACGCTCGAGCGCGGCGTGGACGCGCTCGTCGTCGCCGCGCGCGAATTCCTCGACTGATCCCCGGCCGGTGCCGCCGGCTGCCCCGCGGCCGACGCGGCGGGGAACGCGCTGATAACGGACGCCGCGTCGCGTTGCATCGCGCCCGGGAACGGCGTAGTGTCGCCCGCCGTGACAACCGAGAGCCGTGAACCGGCGCCGGAGACCCCGATCGCGAAGCGAATCCTGATCGGCGACCCCCTGGCGTCCCAGAACGCGGATGAGCATCTGCTGCCCAAGCGCATGGCGCTGCCGATCTTCGCCTCCGACGCACTGTCGTCGGTGGCGTACGCGCCGCAGGAGCTCCTCATGATCCTGCTCCTCGGCGGGACGGCGTTCCTCTTCTTCAGCCCGTGGATCGCGGCAGCGGTCATCCTGCTGCTCATCGTGGTGGTGCTGTCGTACCGGCAGCTCATCAAGGCGTACCCCTCGGGGGGCGGCGACTACGAGGTCGCGCGCACCAACCTCGGCGAGGTACCCGGGGTGATCGTGGCATCCGCCCTGCTCGTGGACTACGTGCTGACCGTCGCGGTGTCGGTCGCGTCGGGCGTGGACAACATCATCTCGGCGCTGCCCGTCCTCAACACCTGGCGGGTCGAGCTCGCGGTCGGGTTCGTCGTACTGATCGTCATCGTGAACCTGCGGGGCGTCCGCGAGGCGTCGCGCGCCTTCGCGCTGCCGACGTACATCTTCATCGGCTCCGTCGGGCTGATGGTGCTCGTGGGGCTCATCCGCATCGCCGCGGGGAGCCCGCCGGTCGCCTCCAGCGCGCAGTACGCGGTGCACGCCGACAGCATCACTCAGGCGGCGGTCATCCTCTTGATCCTGCGGGCGTTCTCGAGCGGCTGCTCCGCCCTCACCGGTGTGGAGGCGGTCTCCAACGGCGTGCAGGCGTTCCGCCGCCCCAAGGTGAAGAACGCCCAGGCGACACTCGCCGCGATGGGCACGATCGCCGCGGTCCTGTTCGCGGGTCTCGTGACCCTCGGCCTCGTCTCGGGCGTCCACTACGCCGAGAACCCGTGCGACCTGGTCGGCTTCGCGTGCAAGACCACCCCCCAGCCGAGCCTCATGGCGCAGATCGCGGCGGCGACGTTCGGGATGAACTCGATCCCGTTCTTCATCATCCAGGCGGCGACCGCGTGCGTCCTGCTCCTCGCCGCCAACACCGCGTTCAACGGGTTCCCGCTGCTGGGCTCGGTGCTCGCGCGCGACGGCTACGCGCCGAAGGCGCTCAACACCCGCGGCGACCGCCTCGTCTACTCGAACGGCATGATCATCCTCGGCGTCATCGCCATCGCGGTGCTCGTGATCTATCAGGCGAACCTGACGAACCTCATCCAGCTCTACATCATCGGGGTGTTCGTCTCGTTCTCGCTGGGGCAGATCGGCATGATCCGGCACTGGATCCGAGGGCTCCGCGGCATCCGTGAGCTGCCGCCCGAGGCGCGGAGCCAGAAGTCCGCGCGCACCGAGGCCTTCGGCTACCGCAAGGGCCTCGTGATCAACAGCCTGGGCGCGACCATGACCGTCGCCGTGCTGATCATCGTGACCATCACGAAGTTCACCCACGGCGCGTGGCTGGTCTTCCTCGCGATCCCGATCCTGGCGACGCTCATGATGGGCGTCTACCGCTATTACCGCGACGTCGAGCACGAGATCCAGATGGACGACTCCGTCCACTTCGGTGCGAGCGGCGACGTCGCCATCGTCCTGGTCAACCGCCTGCAGAAGCCGGTCGCGAAGGCAGTCGACTACGCGCTCGCCGCCAAGCACGACAAGACGATGGCCGTGCACGTCGCGGTGACGAAGGAGGACTCGGACGCCGTCCGCAAGGACTGGGAGGAGCATCGGATGCCGATCCCCCTCGTCAGCATCGAGTCGCCCTTCCGCACCTACGCAGGCCCCCTGATCGAGTTCATCAACCACTACCGCGAGAAGCACGGCTCCGCGGTCATCACGGTCTACCTGCCGCAGTACATCGTCGGCCACTGGTGGGAGACGATCCTGCACAACCGCCGCGCACGACGGATCGCCCAGCAGCTCATGCTCGTGCACGGGGTGACGATCACCCTGGTGCCGTGGCTGCTCGACTCGTCGGAGCTCGTCTATGGGCGCCGTTCCCGCCCGCTGCCGGGTCAGGAGCGCGCCGGCCGGCCGTACTCGCCGGACCGCCGCTACGGGGTGGACCCCTCGAAGACGCACGTCCGGGTGACGCGCCCCCAGGGGGCGCCCACCGAGGATGCCGCGCCGGTCCCGGAGCCCGCGCCGAAGGGCTGAGGCCGGGCACGGGACGGGTGCGCGCGCACGCGTGTGCGCGCGAAAGTGGCGCGACATGTCGTGTCGACCGCCCGGACGCGGCACGACGTGACACCTTCGCCGCGGCATCGGCCGCATCCCGCCGCATCGCCTGAACCCCGGGCGGCACGCGTAGCCTGGAGGGATGACCGCCGCACGCCCCCTCACCGCGTCCGCTGACGGCGCCGCCCTGTCCGGCACCGGGTTCGATGTGGCCGCCGTGCGCGACGACTTCCCCATCCTCGCCTCGTCGGTGAACGGGCAGTCGCTGGTCTACCTGGACGCCGCGGCCACCAGCCAGAAGCCCCGCGCCGTCATCGACGCCGAGGTCGCGTTCCTCACCCGTGCCAACTCCGCCGTCCACCGCGGCGCCCACACCCTCGCCGCCGAGGCGACCGAGCTGTTCGAGGATGCGCGCGCCGCCGTGGCCGGCTTCGTGGGCGCGCACGACGGCGAGCTGGTGTGGACCTCCGGCGCGACCGCCGCGCTCAACCTCGTGGCGTACGCGATCGGCAACGCGACCGCCGGCCGCGGTGGCGACGCCGCCCGTGCGCTCGCGCTGCGTCCCGGCGACGAGATCGTCGTGACCGAGGCCGAGCACCACGCGAACCTCATCCCGTGGCAGGAGCTCGCCGCGCGCACCGGCGCGACCCTCCGCCACATCCCGGTCCACGACGACGGCACCCTCGACCTCGACGCCGCGGCGGCGCTGATCGGCGAACGCACGCGGATCGTCGCGTTCGCCCACGTCTCCAACGTGCTCGGGATCGTCAATCCGGTGGCGGCCCTCGTCGAGCTCGCGCGAGCGGCCGGCGCGCTGACGGTGCTGGACGCCTGCCAGTCGGCACCGCACCTCCCCCTCGACCTGGCCCGGCTCGGCGTCGACCTCGCCGCGTTCTCGGGCCACAAGATGCTCGGGCCGTACGGCGTGGGCGCGCTCTACGGCCGCGCGGAGGTGCTGGATGCCCTCCCGCCGTTCCTCACGGGCGGGTCGATGGTCACCACCGTGACGCTCGAGCACGCCGCATTCCTGCCGGCTCCGCAGAAGTTCGAGGCGGGCACCCAGCCCGTGTCGCAGGCCGTCGCCCTCGCCGAGGCCACCCGCTACCTGAGCGGGCTCGGCATGGCCGCCGTGCACGACCGCGAGCGCGCGCTCGAGCGCCGGATGCGCGACGGCCTGCGCGGCATCCCGGGGGTCCGCCTCCTGGGCGACACCGAACGCGCCGAGCGGGTCGCGCTGTGCGCGTTCGACGTCGACGGGGTCCACGCGCACGACGTGGGGCAGTTCCTCGACGCGCGCGGCGTGGCGGTGCGCGTCGGCCACCACTGTGCGCAGCCCCTCCATCGGCGCTTCGGGCTCACGGCGTCGGTGCGGGCGAGCGCGTCGGTGTTCACGACCGAGGACGAGATCGACGTGTTCCTCGACGCCGTCTCGGGCGTCCGCGCGTTCTTCGGGGTCGCGGCATGAGCGGGCTCGAGTCGCTGTACCAGGAGCTCATCCTCGACCACGCGAAGCACCGCCGCGGCTTCGGCCTCGCCGCGGAGGAGGGCGCGACCGCGACCTCCCACCAGCGCAACCCGATCTGCGGCGACGAGATCACCCTGCGCGTCCGGGTCGACGGCGACGCGGTCCGCGACGTGACGTGGGAGGGCGCCGGCTGCTCGATCTCGCAGGCATCGGCGTCGATGCTCGCGGAGCTCGCCGACGGGATGCCGCGGGCCGAGGCATCCGCTCTCATCGCCGCGTTCCGAGAGGCGCTCCGCTCGCGCGGAGAGGTCGAGCTGGACGAGGACGTCTTCGGCGACGCGGCCGCGTTGTCGGGCGTCTCGAGGTACACCGCGCGGGTGAAGTGCGCGATGCTCGGCTGGGTCGCGCTCGAGGACGCGCTCGCCCGCGCCTGACCCGCGCCCGCGGTCCCCGTCGTTCGCGCCCAGCCCCCGCCCCAGCCCCCGCCGAGTGCACGACTTCCTGTCGAATGCACGCCCTGTTGACGCGAAAAGGCCGTCCACTCGACAGCACGTCCTACATTCGCGGGACGGGGACGGGGACGGGGACGGGGACGGGCGTCGCGGGTCGGCGGGCGTAGGGAGGGCGTAAGGGGGCGTTCGGAAGCCGTAGGGATTCCGTGAGGACGCCGGCTGCGGACCGCGCAGAGGTGTTGCATCGGATGCCGTGCCCCGAACGCGGGGCACCCGCGCCACAGCAGCCGCGCGGTCACCGATCCGGCCTCGCCGGGCCGCCCTGGGAGTCCCCGTGCTCGATCTCGTCTACGTCCTCGCGACGCTCGCGCTGTTCGCGCTGGTGGCGCTCGTGGTGAAGGGGGTGGAGCGACTGTGATCGTCTTCTCCCTCATCGCCGCGGCGCTCGCCATCGCCGCCGTCGTCTACCTCGTCGTCGCCCTCGTGAAGCCGGAGCGGTTCTGATGGGCGTCACGTCGGCGACGATCTGGCTCGGCGTGCTGCAGATCGCGACCGTGGTGCTCCTCCTCGTGCTCGCCTACCGGCCGCTCGGCGACGGGATGGCACGCATCTACACCTCGACGCGGGACTGGCGCATCGAGCGCGGGATCTTCCGCGTCATCGGCGTCGACGCCGGCAGCGAGCAGACCTGGCAGTCCTACGCCCGCGCGGTGCTCGCGTTCTCGCTCGTCGGCGTGCTGTTCGTCTACGCCCTGCAGCGCTTCCAGGCCGTCCTGCCCTACTCGCTCGGCCTTCCCGCCGTACCGGAGGGGCTGTCGTTCAACACCGCCGTGTCGTTCGTGACGAACACCAACTGGCAGTCGTACTCGCCCGAGGCGACACTCGGCTACACGGTCCAGCTGGCCGGACTCGCGGTGCAGAACTTCGTCTCGGCCGCGGTCGGGATCGCGGTCGCGATCACCCTTGTGCGCGCCTTCGCCCGCCGCGGCTCGGCCACGATCGGCAACTTCTGGGTCGACCTCGTGCGGACGATCATCCGACTCCTTCTCCCCCTCTCGATCGTGCTGGCGATCGCGCTCATCGCGGGCGGGGTCGTGCAGAACTTCAACGGCTTCGTCGACGTGCACACGCTGTCGGGGGCGACGCAGTCGATTCCGGGCGGCCCGGTCGCCTCGCAGGAGGCCATCAAGGAGCTCGGCACGAACGGCGGCGGCTTCTTCAACGCCAACTCGGCCCACCCGTTCGAGAACCCTGCGCCGTGGACGAGCGTCGGCGAGATCTTCCTGCTCCTCGCGATCCCCTTCGCCCTTCCGCGGACGTTCGGGCGGATGGTGGGCGACAACCGCCAGGGCTACGCCATCGTCGCGGTCATGGGCATCATCTACGTCGTGTCGCTGACCGCGCTCTCGTGGCTCGAGGTCGCGGGCCACGGCACGGCGACGCAGCTGGCCGGCGGCGCGATGGAGGGCAAGGAGCAGCGCTTCGGCATCCTGGGCTCGACGCTGTTCGCGACATCCACGACGCTCACGTCGACCGGCGCGGTCAACTCGATGCACGACTCGTACACCGCGCTCGGCGGCATGATGCCCATGATCAACATGATGCTGGGCGAGGTGGCGCCGGGCGGCACCGGGTCCGGCCTGTACGGGATGCTGGTGCTCGCGGTCATCGCCGTGTTCGTCGGCGGCCTCCTCGTCGGACGCACACCCGAGTACCTCGGGAAGAAGGTCGGGCCGCGCGAGATCAAGCTCGCGAGCCTCTACATCCTCGCGACCCCGGCCCTCGTGCTGCTGGGCACGGCGCTCAGCTTCGCCATCCCCGGCGTGCGGTCCGACATCGAGAAGACCTCGATCCTCAACCCCGGCGTGCACGGGATGAGCGAGGTGCTGTACGCCTTCACGTCGGCGGCGAACAACAACGGCTCCGCCTTCGCCGGCCTGACCGCGAACACCCCGTGGCTCAACACCGCGCTGGGCGTCGCCATGCTCCTCGGGCGCTTCGTGCCGATGGTCCTCGTGCTGGGCCTCGCGGGCTCGCTCGCCGCGCAGGAGCGCGTGCCGTCGACCATGGGCACGCTCCCGACCCACCGCCCGCAGTTCGTCGGGCTCCTCACGGTGGTGGCGGTCGTCATCACCGCCCTCACCTACTTCCCGGTCCTCTCGCTGGGACCCCTCGCAGAAGGTCTGTGACACGCATGTCCACGACGACGATCCCCGACGCCCCGCATCCCGTGCAGGGCTCCGTCACCCCGCCGGCTCCGCGCAGCTCGCGCGCGTTCGGCTGGGCGCAGCTGGTGCAGGCGCTGCCCGGTGCCCTGCGAAAGCTCGACCCCACCCAGCTGTGGCGCAACCCCGTGATGTTCCTCGTGTGGGTCGGGGCAGCCCTCACGACCGTCATCGCGATCGCGGAGCCGTTCCTCGGCGGAGCCGGCACCTCCGGCGGCACCCGCGTCCCCGGCGGCTTCACGTGGACGATCGCGGTGTGGCTGTGGCTCACGGTGCTCTTCGCGAACCTCGCGGAGTCGGTCGCAGAGGGCCGCGGCAAGGCGCAGGCGGCGACGCTGCGCAAGACCCGCACGAGCACGATCGCCCAGCGCGTCCAGGGCTATGACGAGGCCGGCGACCCCGGCGCGGAGCGGGCGGAGCTCGTCGCGGTGGCCTCGTCCGAGCTCGTGCTCGGCGACGTCGTCGTCGTGACGGCGGGAGAGCTCATCCCCGGTGACGGCGACATCGTGCAGGGCATCGCGACCGTCGACGAGTCGGCGATCACCGGCGAGTCCGCCCCCGTCGTGCGCGAGTCCGGCGGCGACCGCAGCGCGGTCACGGGCGGCACGCGCGTGCTCTCCGACCGCATCGTGGTGCGGATCACCTCGAAGCCGGGCGAGACGTTCGTGGACCGGATGATCGCGCTCGTCGAGGGGGCCAGTCGCCAGAAGACCCCGAACGAGATCGCTCTCAACATCCTCCTCGCGAGCCTGACCATCGTCTTCGTCATCGTCGTGCTCACCCTCAACCCGATCGCGTCGTATGCCGCCGCGCCCGCGAGCATCCCCGTGCTGATCGCGCTGCTGGTGTGCCTCATCCCGACCACCATCGGCGCGCTCCTGTCGGCGATCGGCATCGCCGGCATGGACCGGCTGGTGCAGCGCAACGTGCTCGCGATGTCCGGCCGCGCCGTCGAAGCCGCGGGGGATGTCACGACCCTCCTCCTCGACAAGACCGGCACCATCACGTACGGCAACCGGCGGGCCTCCGCGTTCGTCGCGATGGCCGGCGTCGACGAGGAGGAGCTGGCGCGGGCCGCCGCGCTCTCCTCCCTCGCCGACCCGACGCCCGAGGGCGTGTCGATCGTCGAGCTGGCCGCGATCCGGGGCGTGCGGGTCGCGCAGCCCGCGGGTGCGGTCGTGGTCCCCTTCACGGCGCAGACCCGGATGAGCGGGCTGGATCTCGCCGACGGCGGCCTCATCCGCAAGGGCGCCGGATCCGCGGTCGTCGCGTGGCTGTCCGTCGACGGCGGTGTGGACGACGACACGCGCACACGGCTCGCGCACGAGACGAACGCGATCGCGGAGAGCGGCGGGACACCCCTGGTCGTGGCGTCGAAGGATGCCGCGGGCCGCGGGCGCGTGCTCGGCGTCGTGCACCTGAAGGACATCGTCAAGGACGGCCTGCGCGATCGGTTCGCGGAGCTGCGCAGCATGGGCATCCGCACCGTCATGATCACCGGCGACAACCCGCTGACCGCGAGGGCGATCGCGAAGGAGGCCGGTGTGGACGACTTCCTCGCGGAGGCGACGCCGGAGGACAAGCTGGCGCTCATCAAGCGGGAGCAGGAGGGCGGCAACCTCGTCGCGATGACCGGTGACGGCACCAACGACGCGCCCGCCCTCGCGCAGGCCGACGTCGGCGTCGCGATGAACACCGGGACCTCCGCCGCGAAGGAGGCCGGCAACATGGTCGACCTCGACTCGGATCCGACGAAGCTCATCGACATCGTTCGCATCGGCAAGCAGCTGCTGATCACGCGCGGTGCGCTGACGACGTTCTCGCTCGCCAACGACGTCGCGAAGTACTTCGCGATCATCCCCGCGATGTTCATGGGCGTCTTCCCCGGTCTCGCCGCGCTCAACCTCATGCAGCTGCACTCGCCCGCGTCGGCGGTGACGAGCGCGATCGTGTTCAACGCCCTCGTGATCATCGCTCTCATCCCGCTGTCCCTGCGCGGCGTGAAGTACCGCCCGGCGTCCGCGTCGACGATCCTGAGCCGCAACCTGCTCGTCTACGGCCTCGGCGGCATCATCGCGCCGTTCGTCGGCATCAAGCTCATCGACCTCGTCGTGAGCCTCATCCCCGGCTTCTGACACCCACCTGAGGAGAAACTCCGATGTCCGATGCACGCACCACCCTGCGCACGACAGGGGTCGCCCTGCGCGCGATGCTCGTGTTCACGCTCCTGCTCGGCGTGGTTTACACCGTCGTCGTCACCGGGATCGGGCAGCTCGCCCTCCCGTGGCAGGCGAACGGCTCGCTCGTGCGCGACGGCCACGACCAGCCCGTCGGGAGCGCATTGATCGGCCAGTCGTTCGCCGATGCGAAGGGCAACCCCCTGCCGCAGTGGTTCCAGCCGCGGCCGTCGGCGGCGGGGAAGACCGGCTACGACGGCACGTCGTCCGGCGGATCGAACCTCGGCCCCGAGAACAAGGACCTGATCACCGCCATCACCGAGCGCCGCGCGCAGATCGCCGCCTTCAACGGCGTCTCGCCGGACGAGGTCCCCGCCGACGCGGTGACCGCGTCGGCGTCGGGCCTCGACCCGCACATCAGCCCGGCCTACGCGCTGCTGCAGGTCGACCGGGTCGCCGCGGCGCGCGACCTCCCGGCGGCGACCGTGCGCGCGCTCGTCGAGGCGCACATCCAGTCCCGCGACCTCGGCTTCCTCGGCGAGCCCCGCGTGAACGTGCTAGAACTCAACCAGGCGCTGCAGGGGCTGGAGGACTGACGGATGGCACGGGGACGGCTGCGCGTGCTGCTGGGCGCCGCCCCCGGCGTGGGCAAGACGTACACGATGCTCGAGGAGGGCGGCCGCCTCGCCGCCGAAGGCAAGGACGTCGTGGTCGCGGTGGTCGAGACGCACGGCCGCGCCGCGACCGCCGCGATGATCCAGGGGCTCGAGATCCTCCCGCGCCGCGAGATCACGTACCGCGGCGTGCAGCTCGACGAGATGGACCTCGACGCGGTCGTCGCGCGGCATCCCGCCGTCGCCCTCGTCGACGAGCTCGCCCACACGAACGTGCCCGGCTCGGCGAACGAGAAGCGCTGGCAGGACGTCGAGGCGATCCTGGATGCCGGGATCGATGTCATCTCCACCGTCAACGTGCAGCACATCGAGTCCCTCAACGACGTCGTCCAGCAGATCACCGGGATCGCGCAGCAGGAGACGGTGCCGGATGCCGTCGTCCGCGCCGCCGAGCAGATCGAGGTCGTCGATCTGGCGCCGCAGGCGCTGCGCGATCGGCTCTCGGGCGGCTTCGTCTACCCCGCCGAGCGCATCGACGCGGCGCTCGGCAACTACTTCCGGCTCGGCAACCTGACGGCCCTGCGCGAGCTCGCCCTGCTGTGGCTGGCCGATGAGGTCGACAGCGCGTTGAACACGTACCGCGCGCAGCACGGCATCCGGAACACCTGGCAGACCAGGGAGCGGGTCGTCGTCGCGCTCACCGGCGGGGCCGAGGGCGAGACGCTGCTGCGACGGGGTGCCCGCATCGCCGCGCGATCGGCCGGCGGCGAACTGCTCGCCGTGCACGTGTCGAGCCAGGACGGCCTCCGCTCCGCGGCCCCCGGCGCGCTCGCCCGGCAGCGCGCGCTCGTCGAGTCGCTCGGGGGCACGTACCACCAGGTCGTGGGCGACGACGTCCCGCGCGCGCTCGTCGAGTTCGCCCGGTCGGTCAACGCGACGCAGCTCGTCATCGGCGTGAGTCGGCGCGGGCGGCTCTCCGCCGCGCTGACGGGGCCGGGCATCGGCGCCACCGTCATCCGCGAGTCCGGAGACATCGACGTCCACATCGTCACGCACGCGGCGGCGGGCGACCGCCTCGCCCTCCCGCGCCTGCGCGGTGGGGCGCTCAGCGTCAAGCGGCGCGTCCTCGGCTTCGTGGTGGCGATCGTCGGCGGCCCGCTGCTGTCGTGGCTGCTCTTCGCCGTGAGCGGCGAGACCGCCATCACCGCCGACGTCCTCGCGTACCAGCTCCTCGTCGTGATCGTCGCGCTCATCGGGGGCATCTGGCCGGCGCTGTTCGCGGCCGTCCTCTCGGGCGTCACGCTCGACTTCCTGTTCGTGCAGCCGCTGTTCACCGTGACGATCGCCGACCCCGCGCACGCGCTGTCGCTCGTGCTCTACGTCATCATCGCGATCCTCGTGAGCTGGATCGTCGACCAGGCCGCCCGGCGCACGCGTGCCGCCCAGCGGGCGGCAGCGGAGTCGGAGCTCCTCGCGACGGTCGCCGGCAGCGTCGTCCGGGGCGAGAGCGCGGTCACGGCGCTCGTCGGACGGACGCGCGAGGCGTTCCGGCTCACCGGCGTACGGCTCGTCGACCGCGACGGCACCGTGGTCGCGACCGACGGCGAGCCGGTGCCCGACGCGGCGCCGCTCCGGGTGCCGGTGGGCGATCCCGGGCCGCGCGCGGACCTCGAGCTCCACGGCATCCCCGGCGGAGACCTGGATGCTTCGGAGCGCCGCGTGCTCGACGCGATCGTCGCCCAGCTGAGCGCGGCGATGGAGCACACCGACCTGGCCGAGACCGCGCGCGAGGTCGACGCCCTCGCCGAGACCGACCAGGTGCGCAGCGCGCTCCTGTCGGCGGTGAGCCACGACCTGCGGCGCCCGCTCGCCGCCGCCGTCGCGGCGATCGGGGGGCTGCGCGCATCCGGCCCGTCGCTGTCGGCCGCCGACCGCGCCGAGCTCCTCGCCACCGCCGACGAGAGCCTCGGTCAGCTGTCGACGCTCGTCACCGACCTGCTCGACGTGAGCCGCGTGCAGGCGGGCGTGCTCGCCGTCTCGCTCTCGCCGGTGGATGCCGCGGACGTCGTCGCCGCGGCGGTCGAGGAGCTGGCCCTCGGCCCCGCCGAGGTCGAGCTGGCCCTCGACCCGGAGCTCCCCGCGCTCCGCGCCGACCGCGTGCTGCTGCAGCGCGTGATCGTGAACCTGCTCGCCAACGCGCACCGGCACAGCCCACCCGAGCACCGGGTGCGGGTGGCGACCAGCCGCCTGGGCGACGTCGCCGAGATCCGGGTCGTCGACCACGGACGCGGGGTCTCGCCGGAGCGCCAAGGCGAGATCTTCGCGCCGTTCCAGCGGCTCGGCGATACCGACAACACGACCGGGCTCGGGCTCGGGCTGGCGCTCTCCCGCGGGTTCGCCGAGGGCATGGGCGGCACGCTGACACCGGAGGACACCCCGGGCGGCGGGTTGACGATGGTCGTCTCCCTGCCGCTCTCGCACGCCGGTGGCGCCGCGGCCGGTGCGGGCGACGCGACCGACGCGCGGGGCGGCGCGGCCGGAAGGAGGGGCGCATGAGGATCCTCATCGCCGACGACGACCCGCAGCTCGTGCGCGCGCTGCGCATCACGCTGAGCGCGCACGGGTACGACGTGGTCGCCGCCGCCGACGGGGCCGCGGCGGTGACCCTCGCGGCGCAGACCCACCCCGACCTCCTGCTCCTCGACCTCGGCATGCCGCACCTGAACGGCGTGGAGGTCATCCAGGCGCTGCGCGGCTGGACGACCGCTCCGATCGTCGTGGTGTCCGGACGCACCGGCTCCGCCGACAAGGTCGAGGCGCTCGACGCCGGCGCCGACGACTACGTCACGAAGCCCTTCCAGGTGGACGAGCTCCTCGCGCGCCTCCGCGCGCTGAGCCGGCGCATCGGACCCGCGGGCGGCGACCCCGTCGTCACGTTCGGCGACGTCACCGTCGACCTGGCGGCGAAGGCGGCGACGCGCGGCGGCACCCGCATCCACCTCACCCCCACCGAGTGGCGGATGCTGGAGTTCCTCGCCCGCAACCCGGGCGCCCTCGTCACCCGCCAGACGCTCCTGAAGGACATCTGGGGCAGCGACCAGGTCACCGACTCCGGCTACCTCCGGCTGTACATGTCGCAGCTGCGGAAGAAGCTCGAGCCGGACCCGGCGCACCCGCGGCACCTGCTCACCGAGTCGGGCATGGGCTATCGGCTCGTGCTCGACCCCGCGGCATCCTGATCCCCCGCCGCGCGCGTCAGATGCCGTTCAGCGCACGCAGGCGGGCGAGCAGCGCGGGGGCGTTGCGGTCGAACACGGCACCGCCCGCGAACACGCCGGCGATCGCGATCGCCAGGCCGTAGCCCACGCCGATCGCGAGAGCGACCCACGTCAGCGATGTGGCGCCGCCGAAGAGGACCAGCGCCGTGGCGATCCCCGCGGGGGCGGCGAGCACCGCGGTGCCGATCAGCACGCCGAAGACGGCGATCCCCGCGGTGAACGTCGTCCCGGGCACGCGCTTGAACGGGTTGTCGCCGGATGCCGGGACCGGCACCACGATCAGCGCCGAGCTCACCGCGGACACCCCGTACGCGACGAACAGCACGCCGACCGCCGCCCCCGCGACGGCGGGGAGGAGCGCCCATCGCCCCGCCACGCCGACGGTCACGATCGCCACCGCGAGGACCAGCGGCACCGCGACCGTCCCGGCGGCGAGGAGGCGCCCGGCGCGGTCGGCCCGCCCGCGGATCCCGGCGGCGACCACGCCCGAGAACGCCGTGCCGTCGTACGACACGTCCGCGTAGGGCACGAAGCCGAGGATGAGCGCGACCAGCACGCTGGAGAGGACGAAGGGCGTGGCATCCAGGCCGCCCTGACCGGCGAAGGCGATCAGAATGGGGAGCAGCGGCACGATGAGCAGCTGCCGCTGATAGCGCGGATCGCGCAGCCAGTAGGTGAGGGCCCGCGCCCAGGTCGCTCCCAGGGCGCCGGTGGGGAGGCGCCCGAACCAGCCGAGCCGGCTGGTTCGCGCGCGGGCGGCGGGCCGGACGGTGGCGATCGGGGCGACCGTGATGCGCCGGCGCCACAGCAGCCACAGCAGCGCGAGCGTCGCGGCCGCGATGACGAGCTTGGCGAGCGCGGTGAGCGGATGCCCCGTCGCGACGTCGCCCGGAACCCCCCACGCCGCACCGACGGGCGTCCAGGATGCCGCCGCGATGACGGTGCCCCACCGCGCGGCGAGCCCGTCCCCGGACGAGGTGAGCAGATTCGCGACCCCCGCGATGATCGGGCCCGCCAGCATGACCGCGCCGAACACGACGATCCCGACGGCCTCTCCGACGCGGCGCCCGCGTCCGGCGGACGCGAAGGCGGCGACCAGGCGCGACGCGACCACGCACGTGAGGACGCCCAGGGGGATGCACACGACCGCTGCGAGCGCCGCGAGGGGCCAGCGCCACCACGCCGCGAACGTGGCGAGGGCGACGAGGCACGTGGCGATGCCCGGCACGCCGGCGACCCCCACCGCGGTCAGCGCCGTCATGATCTGCCGGGTGCTCATCGGGAACGGCGCGAGACGGCCCGCATCGATCGTGGTGTCGACGCCCGCCGCGACGAGCGGCGCGATCACCCAGCCGACGGTCAGGACGGCGCCGCCGGCCGCGATCGCGGCTCGCGCGACCTCCGCGCCCGCCGCACCGGCGAAGAACAGCCCGACGCCGGCGACGCCGACGAGCCACAGCGTGCCGAGCCCGCCCACGACGTACGCGACGACCTGCCACGCGCTCGACGCGAGGACGTTGCCGAGGATCGCGAAGCGGATCCTCAGGACTGTCGCAACCATGCCGGACCCTCCGTGAGGTGGCGACCGCCGACGAGCTGGAGGAACCGGTCCTGCAGCGTCGCGTCCCCGCGGACCTCGTCGACGGTGCCGGCGGTGATGACGCGGCCGGCGGCGATGATCGCGACGTGGTCGCACATCCGCTGCACGAGGTCCATCGAGTGGCTCGAGACGATGACGGTGCCACCGCTCGCCGCATAGCCGCGCAGCACGTCCTCGATGTTGGCCGCGGAGACCGGATCGACCGACTCGAAGGGCTCGTCGAGCACCAGGAGACGCGGCGCGTGGACGAGCGCGCACGCGAGCCCGATCTTCTTCGTCATGCCGGCGGAGTAGTCGACGACGGGGACGCCGGCGGATGCCGTCAGGTCCATGAGCTGCAGGAGGTCCGCCGTGCGCTGCGCGAGGTCCGCGCGGGCGAGCCCGAACATCATCCCGGTGTAGGTGATGAGCTGCGCCCCGGTGAGCCGATCGAACAGCCGAACGCCGTCGGAGAGCACGCCCACCATGGCCTTCGCCCGCACCGGGTCGCGCCACACGTCGACCCCGGAGATCTCGGCGGTCCCCGCATCCGGGCGCAGGAGCCCTGTCGCCATCGACAGGGTCGTCGTCTTCCCGGCGCCGTTCGGCCCGACGAGGCCGTAGAACGAACCGGTCGGGACGGTGAGGTGGAGGTCGGCGACGGCCTCCTTGTCGCCGAAGCGCTTGACGAGGCCCGTGAGACGGAGGGCGGGATCGGGATGCGGAGGACTCGTCGTCATGCACCAACGCTAGTCGAGCACGTCGTCCGGGTCGCCGGTTCCCCCCTCGGGATCAGTGCTCGTAGCCGATGAGCCAGCGCAGCCCGAACCGGTCGGTCACCTGCCCGTCGTGGTCGCCCCACGGTCGCAGCTGCAGCGGGTCGACGTCCGACCCGGATGCCGCGAGCGCGGCGAACCAGCGCTCCAGGGTCGGCGGATCGGCGGTGCCGAGCAGCGCGAACAGGACGCCCTCGATCCGCAGGGTCGCCTCTCCGGGCGCGGCATCGGAGGCGAAGAGCTCGACCGGACCGCGGAGCATCCCGTGCGCGATCCGATCCGGCGCGACGTCCTCTCGGCCGAACTCCGCATAGGTGCTCAGGATGACCTCGCCGCCGAACACGTCGCGATAGAACTCGAGCGCGGCCCGTGCGTCGCCGTCGAACGACAGGTAGGGCGTGAGTCCGGTCATGCCGCCAGGGTAGGCCCGCGCCGCCGCAGTCCGGTCACGCCGGGCGGAGCGCCGCGATCCCGGCATGACCGGCGCCGAGGGCGTCAGGAGACGAGCACGCCCTCCAGGCGGGCATAGCTCGCCTCCATCCCGTCCGTCATCCCGGTCGCGAGCACCATGTCGCGGGTCTGCTGATCGGGGTACTCGATGACGAGCGTGATGAGCGTCGCGCCGTCCTCCTCGTAGAGGTTCAGGTCGTTGAGCGTGGACGGGAAGTCGGTCCCCGTCATGTGCTCGGTGGTGACGCTCCGCGACGGCGCCTCCGCGAGGAGGGTCTCGCCGTCGAAGCCGAAGGCCTGCCCCTCGGTGCCGTCCTCGGGCGCCCACGCGTAGCGGTAGGTGCCGCCGACGACGGGGTCGATCTCGCACACCGTCATGCGCCATCCGTCCGGGCCGAGGAGCCACCGCTTCATGAGCTCCGGCTCGGTGTGGGCGCGCCACACCAGGTCGCGCGAGCCCTCGATCAGCCGCGTGATCCGGACGTGCGTGTCGTCGAGGATCTCGGTGCGCGTGCCCTTGCCCTCGGCGTAGGCGCGGAGACCCTCGAGCACGCGGTCGAGCTGGTTCATCGCCATCGTCGACCCCTCGACGACGCCCATCGCCACGACCTTCTCGAGTGCTTCGGCCGACTCGAAGTGGGAGGTGGTCACCAGGCGCGAGCCCTCGGGGGTGGACTCGAACTCGAGCACCATCCGCATGGAGGGCATGTCGGTCAGCACCGCTCCTTCCTCGTCGGCGAAGGAGTCGATCACCGAGTACCCGCGTGGGGCGTCGATCGTGAGGAACTCCCACGTACCGTTCGCGCGCTCGCCGTGCGGGCCCGTCATCCGGTACTTCGCGTGGCTCCCGACGGCGAGGTCGAACTGCGTGAAGGTCGCGGGCCAGCCGGGAGGACCCCAGAAGCGCTCGAGCTGACGCGGGTCGGTGAACGCCGACCACAGGCGGTCGGCCGGCGCCGGGAAGTCGGCGACGAGGGTCATGGTCAGGTTCTCGGGGTCCGTGTGGACGGAGGTGACAGGCATGTCAATGTCCTTCTCTCGTGTCGGGGTCTTCGGTGGGACGCGCGGGGCCGGTCTCGGCGAGCAGCTCGTCGAGGCGGCCGATGCGGGCGCGCCACAGCTCCTCGTAGCGCGCGAGCAGGGCACGGGCCCGGGCGATCATCGCCGGATCCGCCCGGACGAGCCGCTCACGGCCCTCCGCCCGCTTGACGACGAGCTCCGCGGCCTCGAGCACCGCGACGTGCTTCTGCACCGCGGCGAACGACATGTCGTAGGCCGCGGCGAGCGCCGACACGGACTGCTCCCGTTCGATCGTGCGGCGCAGGATGTCACGCCGCGTGGCGACGGACAGCGCGTGGAACACGCGATCCGTCTGCGCGTCCGTGAGCTCATCGCCGGCATCCATTCGTACAACCATTTGGTTGTACGTTACGTCTCGCCCTCGCCCTTGTCAACCCCCGTCGTCGATCCCCCCACCCCCCACCCCCCACCTCACGTTTGCGCACGATGTTGTGCGCTCGCAGGCGGTTGCGCACGCACAAGATCGTGCGCAACCGGCCGTCGGGACGGATGCCTCAGCCGCCGGCGACCGCCGCGCACGCGACGCACATC
>ERZ778020.605-NODE-605-length-57676-cov-44.643689_pt1 | contig 57676 bp, 83 predicted proteins | sample MGYA00375750_ERZ778020 | MGnify/ENA primary metagenome ERZ778020 (study PRJEB29350, sample SAMN05389818) | bioreactor metagenome | isolation source: Ammonium sulfate bioreactor | place: South Africa: University of Cape Town | collected 2014-03-17 ...
TCACTCATTTTTTCTCTTCAAGCGTGAGGAACACTTATTTATCCAACGCGGCGCGAATTTTCTTTTCGTAAGTATAGAGAAAGGCAAAAATTTGCGCCGAGCTTCGATCTACATCCGCTCCTGGACACATATACTCTATGTATTCCTCTGCAAGCTTACGCAGCTTGTCGTCCGAGCGGGTGTAGAGAAAATCTCCTGGGTTTAAACTGCAACCCTCATTTATGGCTATAGTTGCAAAACCTATGCTGTTTCGCACTGAATTGACGATAGCCACCGGCTCACCCTCCGCCTTGAGTTGCGCCACTTCGGCTTGAAGCCTTTCTATCTGACGGAACGCTTGTACTCGCTCTAGGGGCAAATCCGGTCTATCGATTAACACTCGAGATCTGTTAACCATATTTTCATGGTTGGCTTTCCAATGCTTAACTTCGGCCTTGAGCGCATCAATCTCGGGCTGCCGGGCATCCCAACCGTCACACGCTATTTGACGATGGTTTGGTCCACTGTAAACCACCTGCATATACTTACTGGATAACCACCACCTTTTAAAATCCTCGGTCATACCCGCTTCCTCTAAAGTTGTGTCAGCCGATGTGTCGCGGAAGGTCATGCTCTAATCTCTTTGATGTGCCGGTAAACGGTGCTTTTCGGTATACCAATTTCGTGCACAATCTCGCGTCCCGTCATGCCGCCGCTAAGCATCCTTTTGATCTGGGACTGCCTTGTATCTGCGATTCTCTTTTTTGTGACTTGTGGCGTGGTGGGGCCCATGCACCCTGACATGCTGTTCAGGAGATCGAGTAATCCAGGTATTGGCGGGATGCGCTCATTCTTTCCGAGCTTGTTAATCCGGATATTCGCTTTAAATAATTGCGGAGTCTCGATTTCGGAATAAGAAAGCTGCATATCTTTTGCCTTTCCTTCTACCGAACTCATGGATCGACAAAGAATTTTGGCTATTTCTCTGTACGTAATCGTTCCGTACATCGTCCGCATGACTCTTTCTTCTTCTGCAGTCCAAGGATGGATGGTCCTTCCTTTCATGATTCCACCCTTCCAATCGGCATACTCATTTCCAGGCCGGCGCACGGCATCGTGTCGATGATGTAGGCCTGCGTGTTGACCTTATCGGTCAGCGCATTTTTCTCGATTACATGCTGCCGGTCACGTTCCCCCATCCAGATGATGGCCGCTATGATGATCAGACCTTTGATAATGGATGCCCATGGGATCGGTCGGCGGCGGTTGCCGTAATGCTTGTAGTCGCTGATCATGGCTATGCCTCCGCCATTTCGCGCTGTTCTTCTGTGGATGCCAGGAAGGCATCAATCTCGCGCATTAATGCTGCCAGTTCGGGGATAACCGAATATTTCTTGCGGATATGTGTGAGTTCGTGGCGAGCAAGAGACATCAACGCCGGGCTGTACGCGGGCTTTGCGTCAGACTTGACCGGTGCCTGCACTGGATGGGGTATTACGACGGCCGGGGATGGCTGAGGAACAGATGCCTGGGCCTGCGCCGCTGCTATTGCCGCCGCTGCCTTGCGTTGCTCTTCAGCCTGGATGCGCTCACGTTCCACTTCCAGCTTCTTGGCCTCATCCGCTTTGTGCTGATCAATGCGGTTTTTTACCAGCAGTTGGAAATCATCCTCGGGCTTGTAGAGGATCGATTGCAGATCGGCGAACAGGAATTCGTGACCTTTTGCGTACTCGCGGTACCAAGCCAGCTTTGCGCGTACGTCCTTTGCTATCGCATCGGTGGCGATCTTTGCATTAGCCAGGGTGGAGTCTACGGCGTCATGAAGGCTCGCCAGGGTTCGCTTGTTCTTGATTGCTCCCTGGAAGTCAGGCTGCAGATATACTAGGCGGATCGGTTTTATCTCCGCTTCCAACGCCGCCACGTGATCAGCGAATTTCAGCCGGCCTTCGGCGACGATGCCGTTCTTGATGGTTTCCTTCTGGCTCTTCACCAGCTTGTCCAGCGTGAGCCGCTTGCCGCGCACTTCCTCGCACACCAGGTCGATGCGGCGCACCACATCGTCGATGTCAGCGGCCTGAGCAATAACCATTTTTTTTGTGACAGCCAGGTTCTTCTCAACCTCGTCGCAGAACTTGACTGTGGCTTCCGCGTTGGCGAAATCTTCATCGCTCTGCAGGTCGGTATTGATGCCGGTCAGGAAGCGGGCGGCAGCATGCTCGAAGTCAGGAAGATTGCTGGCCAGCACTTCCCCGCGTATCTGCACCGCCAGGGCGGGAAGCTGCATGATGGCGTCAGCACGGGGCTTGTCCGCATGGATTACGGGGACGTAAGTGGCGAAGTCCATCTCGAACTGTGACCATCCTTGAACAATGCGCTCGCGCAACTCCAAATTCGGCTCATACCAGAAGTGTTTCTCTTCCAGCAGGTTTCCCTGCTCATCCCAATTCGTAGCCAGGAATAAAACCTTTGTCGCCCCCGAAACAAGGCACTGTTGCTCCATCTGGACGTGGTACATCTGGTCCAGGTCGTCAACGGTAGCGGCCGCACGGATAGAATCATTCAGGCGCTTGTGCTCGTAGATCACGTCCTCGAGCATCGTCAGACCGTCGAAGCTGGCAGAGAACCTGCCTTCCGTCCCCGTGACGGGGTACAGGGACTCTCCGATTATTTCCTCGGCCAGCAAACGGGCCAGGGCCTCGAAACGGTGCCCCTCGTCGAAACGCCGCTGGGTGGCAGCGTCCACGTCAGGAGCAATGCCGGTATGCCTTTCGTGAAGCAATTCGGCGCGCGTCTTGTACTTCGATACCCCCATCATTGCCGGGGCGTCGCTTGCGTTCCAGTAATTCGAGCGGTGTGCATGCCACTCGCTACTTCCTTGTGTAAGGTCGTGGATTTGCATGCTATTCACCTGCCTTTGCTGGGGTCCACGAGGCGATCTCGACCTGCTGGTCTTTGCTCAGCGTCTCCTTGGTCTGGATCGTCGCGATAAGCGCATTAGCGGTCTTTTTTCCGGACTCGATGGCGGCCTTCCATCCGGCCTTCTGCTTCTCAAAGCTCTCGGGGGTGCATGCGGGTTTCGCGCCATTGCTGGTACCGCCTGATCCACCAGAGCCTTCCTGCTCAGCTTTGTTGTCCATGACAGACTTCCAAGTAGCCTCCCCATCCTTGATCGCCCCATAGATTCCGCGAAGCGTGACGAGTTGCGCGGGAGAGCATTTTCCAAGGTCGTGCCCCAAATATCCGGTCAGATCGGTAGCTGTGACGCCGATTGCAGAGAACGCATCCACGATTCTCCGTCTCTCTGCATCCGGATCCTTGGCGGCGTCGTCCAGTCGGATGCGCTTGATGATTTCCTCCGCTTCGTCGCACAGGTCGCCAGGAATAATGCGCAGACCGATAGTGCGGATGGCCTTGGAGATCAGGGCACCGCGCTTGTTGAGCAGATCGTCATCGGTACCAAGAATGGTGTAGGTATCCTTGCCGTAGCTGTTCTTGCGCACGCTGATGTACGAGCCGTCGCTGTTAGGCTTTGCACGCTCCACGGTCTTGGAAACGCGAACATCCAGCGGATAGGTGATATTGGCTTCCAGGTCGGTTACTGAAACCCGGTGCACTTCCTTGATCTCATCCTCGAAAATCATGGTGGTCTCGACCAACACGTTTTTCATGCAACGCAGCGCCACCTCGACAAAGCGGATACCGAGGCCCTCAACGCCGTTGCCGATGGGCTTGATGTAATAAGCGCTCTTGTTGTTGGCAAAGGATGGCCGGCGGCATTCTTTGATGAGGTCCAGGCGGACCTGATCCCAATTGCGAGGGTTGCGCATCGCCATCACGTATCTGCTCTCAATCATTGCCTTTGATTGAGCCGCTACTGCCGTGGATGCTGTTTCCTGCACCGCCAGGGTGTGATGGGTTTCACTGAAACCTTCGCGGGTTGCGATTGCTGTAGTCATGCTGTTCTCCTTATTGTTTGTTCTTTACTTTCCACGGCCTTCTCGAATACCCCGAGCTGCGGTCAAGGTCATTTGGGAGCTTCCTTGACGACTTCCATTTCAATATCCTTTTTCCTGGCCATCACGATTTTTTGCAGCCCCTTTCGATCAAGAGGAATCGGCGTAACCAGTTGCCATATTTCCTCGCATGAATCCGCATCTGGGCAGACTATGGAGAATTGAACTCCTGATTGAAGAGATCCGGATGCCGCAAAACCGTGAAATACGGGGATGGCTTTTTTCATAATGACTTCCGATTTTTTAAATCGGGCTGCCGTCCTAAATTTCTTCATTCGTCCCTTCCTTTTTCAACTGCGGCAAATAAGCAGTCACGGTGACACGGCTGCCATCGAGCCCAACAAATACAACTTCCTGGCACTTCATATCCGGCCCGATCCCTGATGCTTTGCCCACGATTACTTTTTCGATTCCATGGAGCGTTATTGAGGAATTCATGATGCAACCTGCGTTTCGCGTTCTTCCTTTTCCTCGATTGCTGCCCATGCTTCCCTGATAAAAGCGACAAGACGAGCCTCTTCGATTTCATTTCGCACCACGACATCTATAATTCCCTTGCCGTCCTGCACGTCAATCCGTAGGATTTTCACTCGTTCGCCTCCTCGAATTTCGCCGCGGCCAAACACACCGCATCACGCAGAGTTTTTCCGCTGGTGTCATCCATATATGCGCACTTGATAACAAATCTGGCGGGAAGCATTGAGCAGGCCGATTTGTATTTGAATCCGGAGCAATACTCACCAAGGAAGTCCAGAATCTCGGTGTCGCTTAGATTGAGTGGGTCAGGGCGTTTCTCGACAATGGAGAGCTTCCGATCCTGCGCAAGGAAGGATTCGTCTCTACGTTCAGGAATTATGCGATCTTCATGCCATTGAAGAAGTTCTGCGGGATCACTCATCCCTCTCTCCTGCTTGGATAAAGAAGCCAACGGCTATTGATGCGACAAGCGAAAATGCGATGCAGTAAATAATGAGTTCCATGGTTTCCTCCTGTTGTTGTTATGTGCCTGTCTTCCCAGGCTGCCAGCTTTCTCAAGGCATCGAAGTTTCCAGCTAGGACTTCTTTTCACTACTACGGCCTGTTTAACGCCGGCGCGACGGCGGAGAGTGGTGCCGATTAATCCTCGGAAGAACTGTCCTCGTGATATTCCATCCAGCCCTTGATCCACTCGGCAACGAGCTCGGAACGCATGACCGGGCAGCTTTGCTTGTCCATCCCATCGGCTGCAGCTTCATATCCGGCGTCATAGGCTTCCTTCAGTTCTTTGTCCGATGGAGGGATGTCATCGGGGGAGGGCAGTTCAAGCACTTCGCCATCAACGGTCTTTTCCATTCCGCCACCGTCGTTATCCTGATACTCGTGCCCGAGATCCATGGCGCGCTGGTCCGCTTCACCTTGAACCTTATCCATACCATCGAGATGTGCCGCGGCAGCGGCAACAACCACAAGCACCGCGCTGCCGGTCGAGTCATAGAGCTCCGATAGATTCTCGGCCTTGCTGTTGAACTCGATCACCGCCTTGACGCCATCCTTGATGGTTATCTGAGCGAGATCGCCGACCACTACCGTGCGGCCTTCGCTGGCGAGAAGATGCACGGCCATGCGCACGTTGGTTTCTACGCAGTGGCGCAAGCGGTCAATGACAAAATCCTGCTTTTCCTTGGATAGCTTCGGCCAGGGGTCTTGGAGAAGCTTTATCTCCGTGACCAAGGCCTGGAGGATGTTCTTGCCAATGCTCCCAGCAGTCATGGCGCGGAAATCTGGTTGCGGTGCGTTCATCGTTTCTCCTTTTAGTTAGATGAGATAGATTCTCATTCGTCTATATAAGTGAGGCTTTGTCATTGGGGCCTCATCTCCCATCGTAGTACCCCTTTTCCACCCGCTTCGGCGGGTGTTTTCTTTCAGTACCCGAACGGGTGGTACAGCGGCCGGTTGTTCCTCATCTGCATGTTCTGCTGTTGAATCATCCGTTCCATGTCCTGGTGGCGCTGCTGCTCGTATATCTGCTCCTGGATGCGCTGGCGCTGCATTTCCTGCTGCATTTGCTGCTGGTAAAGCATCTCGTTCGTGCGCTCCTGGATCGATGGATCAAAGCGACCGGGGTATTGCCCCCATGCCGCGACGGCGAAGGCGTAAATCAGCACTGCTGCAATCAATCTCTCTTTCATGGCTGTCTCCTGTTTGCCCAACCTACGCTCACGATTTACGGTCTGGGCCCTTCATTTGTTCGGCACTACTGGGTAGTGTTGGAAGAATAATCGCATAAGCGATAATATAAGTCAATAGCAAAAGCGATATTCCCTGCTACAATTTGGGTGTGATGGAAATGAAAAGGATGGAAAAGGAAGTGTGGAAGGGAACGAGAGGCTGGATGTGTTACGGGATATAATGATGACTATGGCCGATATGAAAAACATTCTGAACAAGCCGCCAATATCACCTATTCGTGAAATGGGTGGATATGAGGCACTTTGGTCACATGAAAGCTCATCCTTCAAGACACTGGCCCAGTGTTTTAGAGAGCATCCTGATTTGGTTCCTTCTGAGTTGGTAACTGAATATGAGATTGACTATGTTCTTCCCAAAGTGCTGGCCTACATTGAGAAGTCCGGCATAAAAGACTTGGGAATTAGAGTGCATGGCTCCGAGGAGTACCCATTAAAACTTAGAGATGCGGCAAATCCCATTGAGTTTTTTTACTTTCGAGGCTGGTGGGATTTAGTTAATTCAAAAAAATCGGTGGCGGTTGTGGGGACGAGAAATCCTAGCGAGGAGGGAATACGGCGAACCAAAAAAATTGTACGAATGTTGGTCCAAGATGGGTTCACGGTGGTTTCCGGCCTCGCAAAAGGGGTGGATTCTGCTGCGCATAAGGCCGCTATAGAAGCAGGCGGCAAGACCGTGGCTGTGATCGGTACACCGATCACGGAATCTTACCCTCCGGAAAATACTGAATTGCAAAAACACATTGCGGAAAATTATCTGTTGATCAGTCAAGTGCCCATTCTGCGCTACTCACAGCAAACCTATCGAGGGAACCGTTTATTTTTTCCGGAGCGAAATATAACAATGTCTGCTTTGACAGACGCGACGATCATCATCGAAGCTGGAGAAACATCTGGAACGCTTACTCAAGCGCGCGCAGCCCTCAATCAAGGCCGGAAATTGCTTATCCTTGACAGTTGCTTTTTGAATCCGAATCTGACCTGGCCAAAAAGGTTCGAGAAAATGGGAGCTGTGAGGGTTCGGGACTATGAGGATGTAGCGAGGGCTCTTGGATAAGAGAATTGTTGAGGTCGATGATTTAATCCGTCGAGATCATTTCTACCTTACACCTGAGGATAGGTGTTTTTTTTATGGCGAATATACTGCTGGCGAACTTTCTGCGCACAGCGAAACCAATCGACTAATCATTAACCTCAAAAAGAGCGTTGATAGGAAGGGTCGTCCGGAATGGCGTTATAAAGAGGAGGCTATTGCCAAGGCGGCCAACATTTTTCGAATGGCCTTCTCACCGGACGCATTTAAGTCTGTAACCGTCGTCCCGGTTCCGCCTTCGAAGAAAAAATCTGATCCTCTGTATGACGATCGCTTGCTGCGAGTGCTTCAATTGATGTGTTCGGGTAGGCAAAGCGACATTCGAGAACTCGTGGTGCAACTCGAATCCAAACCGCCATCACACGATAAAACTATAGGACGTCCAACCCCAGATCAATTGGCCGCCAACTACAAAATTGATGATCGGTTTTCAAAGCCAGAGCCTACTACAGTGATCATATTCGATGATGTGCTAACGACAGGCGCTCATTTTAAGGCTGTGCAGCAGACTCTTCAACACGAGTTCCCGCAGGTTCAGACTTTTGGCTTGTTTATCGCGAGGAGAGTACCAAAATCCGTTGATCCCATTTTCTGGGATTTAAGCTAAAAGCCGATTGGCACCAATAAATGCTTCCCATTGTTATATAGGTCGCTCTGGTTCACCCCCGCTTCACTCCCTTTATCCTTTCGAACCTCTGCGCAGGGTAGTCATACTTCAGGCTGATCAACTCTTTTTCCAGTGCAGCGGCATGTTTCCGAGCCGCATCAATCTGCTTGTAAATTTCCTCCTGCATCACTTTAAGCTCTGATTGCTTCCCAACGCCCGGCAACACCATGGCGATGCTTTCAATCTCCGATATGGCTTTGCCGAGTTCGAGGTGGTGGTCGACGGTCATGATGTCCTGAGCGGCAGCGATGATCTTAGGTAGGCTTGAGTAAGCATTCTATTTACAGACTCTTGTTTGCCTCTCGCTCTGCCACCAGATCAACCGGAACATCTAAAGATTTCGCGATTGCGGATATCACAGCTATTGTTCCTGCTCGTTTGCGCCCCTCTATCTGGCTCAAGATTGGTTTGCTAATTCCCGCCTTATCTGCCAGAGCCTGTAGATTCAATTTACGATATTTGCGCCATGCTTTGATCGGATGTATTCCATTCGTTATTGCGGACATTACTTCAGGAGGGATATTGGTTCCGTTGCCAATGGTTTTGGTTGCATGGTAGAGAAAAATATCGTTAATACCTCCTACCGCCTCCATGAGACGCTCGAAAACCTCTATCGGTACTATGGCGTATTCTCGTTTGCCATCTTTCTAGATAAATTGGATTCCAGTCATTTACATTTTCCTCCACGGAATCAGTGCTCAACTTTTTGGTCCATTCCTTCGATAACGGTTCCCAGCATGCCGGCCAGCGTTTCCATCCCATCCATTACCAATTCTGCCTGCTGATCGTTTATCTCATCTGCAGGGTTCATGCTCAGTTGATCCTCCAGGGGCAGCTCGCCGTATCGCTTTTTATAATGCGCTACGTTCATCGCCAGCAGACGGGCGCACTCAGCAATATCCTCTTTCTCGGCAACCTCGACTAGCTGATCGACGAGGATCATGTATTGCTGCAGTTTCTGTAGATCAGGCATAGTGCATCGTTGGGTTCGAAATTTGCCGTAGTCTTTTCCGCCATTCCCATGGTGGAGTAGGGGAGGGCTCGGACCAAAGACCGCGTTTGAAGCGTCGCGCCTCGTGCTGAAGTATGAATAGATTGTGATCCTTGGCATATTGCCGATATACCCATGCCATGCCACGGTTTACCTGCTCGGCATTGGCGTCAACACCATCGCAGCTCACTCTGGCAACGGTACGCCCGTAGCGGTCCTTCACCCTTGGTTTTATTTCTGCCTTTTTGCCGAAGCAGAGATCGGAAAGGGATTGCTTGGATTTGGCGCCGAATGGCTGCCGCTTTTCTGGTGCATCGATCTCGGCCAGTCGAATCTTAACCTGCTGTTTGTTCTCTTTCAGGACGGTGATGGTATCACCATCGGAGATACCGATTACCGTGGCCAGGAAGAGCGCAGAGAGCATTCCGGGTTTGCGCTTTAATAGAATTGCTGCCAGACCGTCATTTCTTCAATGCAATTACTTGATCCACTCTACTTTCCTGGTCATAGCTCACTTCATAGGCCATCTCGTCGCCACTGAATGTTCCTTCAACAGGGGTTCCGACAACCTCCCACAGCCCGAGGGTTAATACGTCTGCAGCTCCGTGAAAAACCGCCCGACCCGCTTTAGCGCCGGCACTGTAGCCTTGAATGAACTTGTATATTTCGTATTTCTTCCCGTCCCGCAACTCGCTGACAGTTGGCATCCCGAATTCAGCCAGCAACATGCTCCGAGGTGTTCCCACCTTGAATAAGTCAACGTTCTTTTTATCGGGTTGCTTGGCAGCCATGAAAACAGAGCAACTGGTAAGCATGATCGAAAAAAGAATGATCATGAAAAATCTTGTTATTGTCACTGGTAAGGGTTCCTGGTTTAGGCATCGAGCGCTGCCGTGTACGCCCCGAAATTGTCTCTGGCCATCAAGATAATTCCCATTGGACTGAGGTACACCGGAATAGGAGTGGGGTTATTAAAATTTCTTGTCCAGCCCGGCCTGCTTTAAAACCCCGTTCGCGGTGTGACGAGATTTGATGCTTCCATCAACGGTAAATCTTGCTCCGTTTATCGGGCTGAACCATATTTCATGGTCGCCTTTGCCCTGCCTATCGAAGTGGCATCCATTTTCACGCAGGATCTTTTTTATCTGAGGAGTGAAGTCCCTCACGATCAATAGGCGTGACGATGGGTAACAACGCTTCGCTCTGTTTTAAGCTGGAATGAGACTTCATCGCCGCTCAAATTATCTGGATACCCGTTTGCATCAAGGAGTTCCGGGAGCATGATCTTGAGCTTCGCTACGAGGTCATCAATGGTTTCCGCTTCTGTAGCCAGCCCTCGCACATCATCGCTGGTTGCTACCCAGACCCTTGCTTCGTCATCCCAGAAGGCATTAACAGTAAGTTTGTCCATTATCCATGCACCTTCTGCATAAGGTGGTCATCAAGGGTCTAGTATCAGATTAATTCTGCTTCGTAAAATTCTCAAAAGCTTTCCTTCCGTTTCTGGATATTATTTCAGCGTCTATATCCGGAAACATCCCGGTTTTTCCGTATTTGCATACCGCAACGAGAAGCCTTTCTTTATCAGAACCGGAGGCGACTGGTTCTATTTTGGGACTATTAGATACGACCGGAGTTTGATAGTCGTCGTTTCTGCCAACAGGTATTATGATGCGATTTGCTATCAAATTGTTTTTGCAATCATATTCATTGAAATTATACCCGGCATAAATATCAATAAAGCCATCCTTTGTTAGGAGGGGCCATGGGTGAGAAAATTTTACTTTTGACCATGCTCTTCCTACATCTTCGTTCAACTCTATGCTTTTTAAACCAAGAAATTCGGTTTTAACATAGTCTTCCCAAATCTGGACCCAGGCCTCTGCACGAAACTTCGGTTGCATCTCGGCCTTGGCTTGCTCTGCCGAAAAGTCTTGCGACAAGGAGATTGTCGAAAATAAAAACAGATTAACAAACAGGAAGATTCTCGGCTCACGCCAAATAAACATTATCGTTATTCATCAAAAAAGAAAATGTGGGATTTGGATTACATCTTATAAATGTGGCTGGTCCAGTAATTCCAGCAGATATTTATTTAGCTTCATAACCATACCGGAAGAGTACGTGGGATTCGCGTAGGCCTCCCCCGCGGCGTCAGTTGAATAGCCGCGAACTGGTTTTTCATACATTGCGGCATAGGCAATACCGATAATTTCTCCCTCCTTCGCTTTCGTCAAAAGAGTTTCCAGGGCTTGCACCGTATCATGCGATATTTCTGGGTGTACTAGCTTTAATGGTGGCTCCCTCTCAGCCATCTGATTCCCTCCTATTCCGAATCCGCCTTTCCGGTAGCGGCGGATATTTTATATTCTTGGAAGGAGTTATTACACCGCGCTCGGGATGTGGTTTTTCCGTGGTAGTCACTACTGACTGATGCGATTTGGCGAGAAGAGACGCCGTCTGAAGAAGGGCCTTTCTGGCCTCTGGGCCTATGGCCTCCATCACCGAAAGGATATGTTGCTGCTCATCGGTGAGGTTTGGTTCCGTTTGATTGTTCCCATCGCTCGGTTTACTTGGTATATCGCTACCCCTCATTTCCCCTTTGCCGGTGGCCAACCAATTCAACGAGCAACTCACCGCATAGGCAAGATCTGGTAATTTTGTCGTAGTCTCATTTCTTCCTCTCTCTATATCGGCCACCGTTGCTTGGGCGATACCTGCCCGATCCGCAACCTGCTTTTGCGTTAACTTTTTCGGCTTGAAAGTCTCTCTAGCCGCTTTCAGTCTTTTCCCTAACGTATCCATTATCGCAATTGTGATAGAAAAAATGATCGCATAGGCGATTGACAAATAATCGCGTAAGCGATATTCTTATAACTATGAATCCAAATTTTCAACAAATAATGATCGAGATCGTGTCGGCAGGCTGGACACAAGTCGAAATCGCTTCACGGTTGGCTAGAGCTCAATCATGGGTCTCCGATATTTATCGTGGTGAACAAACGGATCTCAAATTCGCTGATGCGCAAGCCTTGCTGGCTTTGCACTCCGAAGTTTGTGCAAGGAAAGAGGTGGCCGCGTGACCGGAACATCTGTAAAGCTCGGTCGCCCAATTGGTGCGTACGGCACATATAAATGCCGTGTTTGTGGAACAAAAGAAAGAGCTAGGGGAGGTTCTCAATATTTCCGTTGCTCTTCGTGCAGGACATCGATCAATTATTCGGGAAAATATTTCCTTCATGATCATGGCGGCGCCGGCGCTATGGCTCAGGTTTGTGGCGCCATAAAGTCTGGCGCTCTCAAGCATCCCACGCAATTTAAATGTAGCGATTGTGGCAACAAAGCCGTCGAGTATGACCATAGGGATTACAACCGGCCGCTGGAAGTGGACCCGGTCTGCCGTTCTTGCAATTTGAGACGAGGCCCAGCTATTCCAAAGAAAGGGTATTTCCAGTTTGCGTTCCAAAACAATCATCCTCCGTATCGCAACAAGTCCGCTGCTCTCAAGTTGTTTTCCCTCCTTGGTATTGAGGTAGATTCAACTTCCTTTCCCGGAAGTACGGATATAGAGCATTGGCTTCCATATCGTGAGGCGTTGATCGCTACCGAGCTGTGCACCAACTCCCCGGAGGTTGCATGAAACGCTTTCATGGCTGGCTTCTTTTTCGCAGTCCCATTGCCTGGCTTGCCCGGCTCTGCGATTTCATCAGCGATCCGATACGGAAGGCTCAGATGCGGTTCATTTTTGGGTGTGATGGCGCTGAAGCCACGCCGCCGCCTTGCTCAGACCGTACGTATACCAATCACCGGAACACTCAATGATGAGGTGCCGGTCATCCGCGCGCACAAAATCTGAAATTGCATATGCAATTTTGTTTGCGTCGTGTCTGGTATTTACCAGAAAAAAGGCGCCTGTTCTGTGAAGGTGAACTATCTCATAGTCATCGTCGGAGAGCGCTTTGAATGCTTCCGATAACCTGGCGTACGAGCTATCTGGGACATCAATGAATATAGCAACAAAAAATTTTCTTTTATCCATGGAAATTCATTTTCTCAAATGCGTGGCACTCAACTCCCCGGAGGTTGCGTGAGCCTGGGATATGAACTGTATCTCATCATGAGGAAGGGTAAAAACCCGGATTTGGAACCGAAAGGCGCTCTAGGATGGCTTTCGACTCTGCGGAAGGTGTACCTCCCGCTATCCAGCCGTCCGTCGAAGAGACCGGAATCAAGAGATACGCCCGATTTTTCGCCAGTTGAGACTGACATACTCGAACAAGCACATCATGAGCTTTGGCTTGATCGAAAAGTATTGCGTTCTGTGCGAGCAGAAATACGCCGTCGCGCCATTCGTGCAGCACGCGACTGGGTGGTTGCCAAATTCTCCAGAATTCTGCCAGCAGCGTTTCTTGCCCGTCGTGCAGGTAAATCATCAGCGTCAAATTCTGAGCCTGAATAGTTTTGCTTTCGCTCATGGAGGTTCCTTTCGTGATTGAAGTTGATGTGGAAATCAGACTCTACCACAGCAGGAATCTCCACCTTTTCTGTTCTGCTCCGGCTTTTTCCCTCTTGTGCCGGAGTGGTTTGTCCCTCCCTGTAAAGGGGAGGGGTTTTTTAGAGGATTGATCATGGCCGACATTGACGAAAACGATCCGGCATTCAGCCGACTCGACAACCGCGATATTCGCGACACGGTAATGCTTTCCGCCGACGAACATAACTGGAGCAAAGCCCGTGCGGAAGAACTTGATTTATCGCATAGCGCATATATCCGAAGCCTGATCATTGCTGATCGGCGGTCTGTTGAGATGACCAGATTGTCACATGGCGAGAGGAGAAAAAATACAGCCGATCCTGCACAAGTCTTGCGCAACCTCGCGAAGATGCTCGGGGATTTTCAATGAAAGGCGGCGCGTAATGAACCTCATGGCAGCACCCTCACACCGCAGCGCTGAGTGCTCATCCCCTGAGCATAGCCGGATCAGTGCCCCTACAGAGAACCAGGATTACATCGGGTTCGAACAAGAAGAATTCTTTGCGCCGGCATCATCAGATTTACTGGACAACCTGCTTGCCGATTACAAACTTCGCCGCGGTTACATCGATCAGATAGCGGGAATAGTGGCTGGGGATCTTGGCGGCTGTATGCGGTATTTCATTGATGGATGCCGGGAGGATTCTCGGTACTCGCCATCGGTGCAAAAGCTTTTTGAGAAGAAGACCGCTTATGCGGCTTTGAATTCAGATTTCTGGTCCCGCACGCTCGATATGACGGATGTTTACGACTGCATGCCGCAAGCGCGCCGGGACGAATGGAACAATCAAATTCGTGAAATGAAGTGCGTTGACTTCACCGAAGAAGCGGTGAGACCCACCATCGAATCATTGCTTTCGATGCGATCCAAGTTTCTGGCTGAGCGTGTCGACGGCATCTTCCGTAACCTCTCTGGACTGCATGTAACCAACTCTCCCGCAGCGTTCGGTAAGCGGATGATCATCAGCTACATGACCAGTTACTACGGCGACAAGAACGGGTACATCAATGATTTGCGCTGCGTGATAGCAAAGTTCATGGGGCGGGATATGCCGAAGCATTACGCCTCGTCACGGCTCATTGATACATTGAAATCCAATACCGGTGAATGGCATACGGTTGATGGCGGGGCGCTGCGTATTCGGCTCTACAAGAAGGGCACGGCGCATCTTGAAGTTCATCCCGAGATGGCATGGAGACTGAATTCAGTGCTTGCCAGTCTATACCCACATGCGATCCCGTCAGAGTTCCGTACCAAGCCTAAAAAAAAGATCAAGGCATTCACTGTAATGGTGCGTCCTCTGCCGTTTGCGGTACTCGAATTTATATCCAATGGCGGGTTTTCTCGCGGCAATCAAAATACATTTTCTTTCGGCTATGTGAAAGACCGCAATTGTGCGGCATACCAGGAAGCGCTTCGCGTCTTGATTTCCGTCGGCGGAGTTCTTAATCGATCAGGTGACATCGAGTTCGGTTATTACGCGAAGTATGTCGTCGCTGAAATCATCAACTCAGGTTGCATACCGGATCAAAAATCGCACCAGTATTACCCCACACCGGAGTCGATAGCGCGAGAGGCTATCGAGTTGGCTGATATTGGGCCCTCAGATTCGATACTTGAGCCCAGCGCAGGGCAGGGTGGATTAGCAGATTTTCTTCCAGTAGCCCGTACCACTTGCATAGAACTGTCTGCCCTACATTGCAAGATTCTTGAGTTCAAAGGCTTTGACGTTGAGCAGGCAGATTTTCTGAAGTGGGCGGAAGAACGAAAGCATGCGTGCTCGTTTACCCGGGTCGTCATGAACCCTCCTTTTTCTGAGGGGCGCTGGCAAGCACACCTTGAATCTGCTTATGGGCTTCTGGAACGCGGCGGTCGACTTGTGGCTGTGCTGCCGGCCTCAGCCAAAAACCAAGTTTCATTACCCGGGTGCGATCTTTCCTGGTCCGGCGTTTATTCAGGCGAGTTCGCTGGGACGGGAGTGTCGGTGGTGATTTTATCTGTAGCCAAACATCCTACCAAAAACAAAACTCGCCTCGAGCAAGAAGAGGCCATAGCATGAAGCACGCTACAGAGCAGGCGCATCCATTTGCGATAGTCCCGGTCGAGGTAATGATGGACAACCGCCTCACTCTGGAAACCATGCGTGTTTTGGTAACGCTTTTCTCGTTCCGCAACAAAACAACTGGCCTTATTTTTCCTCATCGGGAAGCCCTTTCAGAACGCTGCGGAATGCATCCGTCAAACATTAGCGCAGCAACAACCAAACTTGTTGAGCTTGGGTGGCTTAAAAAGGAAGGGGCGGGCGGTTACGGTAAAGCTACAAACTATACGATTGTCATTCCAGAAACAGTAGCCGACCTGGCTATCGTTTACAAAGAAAGAAGCGAAGCAAGAAAAACAAAAAGAGTAGCCGAACAGGCTACCGTAGTCCAATCGACTACCGTAGCCGAACAGGCTGCTCCAAGTGTAGCCCAGCCGGCTACATCTACCGTAGCCCAATCGACTACACGCATAAAAGCAACAGACAAGGGAACAAACCAATTAACAGATATTTCTCTGCCGGATAAATCCGGCGAGGTTGCAGCTTCTGCTGAAACCGAATTGCAGGCAGCTTGCAGAGCTACATGGAAAAGCTACTGCGATGCTTATTTCTCCCGATACGGAGTAGAACCAGTCCGCAATGCCGCCGTAAATTCGTCGATTAAAAGCTTCGTCCAGAAACTTCCATACGAGGAAGCGCCGCATGTCGCTGCCTTCTTCGTTTCTCACAACGACAAGTTTTACGTTCAAAAAACACATCCGGTCTTCCTGTTGCTGAAAGACGCCGAGGGCTTACGAACTCAATGGGCTACGGGCAGAGCTATGACAGCCACCCGAGCAAATCAGCTTGACCGCACGGCAAGCAACTTCGATTCAGTGAACCAGGCAATCGAAATGATGAAAAGGAAGCAGCATGCAACAGTCTGAAATGGAAATCCTTCTCACAAACCTGGGCGCGACAGCTGAAGTTATGGGAACGCAGTTACAGCCCGCCGCTTTGATGCTGATGGCCGAGGATTTGTCCGAGTATCAATTACCCGATGTGCTGGCAGCTATCAAACGGTGCCGGCGCGAATTAAGCGGACGGTTGACCCTCGCTGCGATTATTGAAAGGGTTCAAGCAGCGGATGGCATGCCGGGAGCAGATGAGGCCTGGGCGCTCATGAGCAGGCCGGAAAGCGATACGGTTGTAATTACCGAGCAAATGGGCGAGGCAATGCAGGTAGCGAGACCTCTACTGAACGATGGCGATAAGGTGGGCGCCAGGATGGCGTTCAAAGATGCATATGCGCGCATTGTTGCTGATGCCAGGGAAAAGAAGATTCAGCCGAAGTGGTTTGTTTCTCTGGGCCACGATAAGGAAGGGCGGCCTCATCCAATAGCCGAAGCGGTGCGTACAGGCAAGCTGAGCCTTGATCACTCTCTTTGCCTGCTTTCTCCCGACAGTAAGGCACAACTGCTTCAGCTCACAGGGAACGTAAATCACCCATTCTTGCTAGAGCACAGGCAGCAGCAACTGGAAGAGCAAAAGCCTCTAGATGCCGCAAAAGGGCTCAAGCATATCGCAGCACTAAAAAGCATGCTCGCCCTAAAAGCCATTTCTCAAACTGAAGAGGCGGCCGAGTAATGGGCTACACCTCAGGTCATCCCTGCATGTTTTCCCTAGAGATGAAGCAGACGCCAGAAACGGTCAGGAAGGTGCTGGATATTGCTGGGTGGAATTCAGAGGAGGCCGCTGAAGCAATTGATGTCGCAACGAGCAATATTGAGTCAGCCACCACCGGTGAGTTTCCATTGCAGAAACGTGAATGGCATGCCTTGCTCGACAAGGCCGGGCGACGTGCGTTCGACTGGGATGGGGATGCGGAATGAATCGTTTCCTCGTAACCACTCGCCCCATCCTTTCCTGCTCCGGCTGTATCCATGAATTCTCGGTACGCGGCGCGAAGCGGTGTGATCTCGGCGAGAGATGGGGAATAAGGTGCACGATGTTTCGATTGAAGAAAGGGGAGGGGTGATGACGTCGGACAAGATTCTTTCTCTGCTCTCTGGATCCGATTCCAAAAACCCAATGCCACTTCGCGTTCTCAGGGAAAAGGCTTGCATGGCCATGGGCCCGCTGCTCGAACTTGTCGAGGAAATGTATGCCGCGCGCAGCATAAACAAATGCATCGTTTCAAAGCATGGTGTAACTCAAATCATGGTGTGGCCCACCGGCGTGCCGGAGAAGGTGAGTTTCAAGCAGTTCTCTATCAGCCCGCCGGCGCCGCTGCGCACGGACAACATATCGCCAGGGTTGAATGCGCCAACCACCAAAGAACCGGAGACTCGACATATGGAGCAGAAAAGCAAGTCCCGCATCATCCTTGAAACCATCTCTGAGAGAGGAAGTGTTTCAGGGAAAGACCTTATTCGCATTTCCGGGGCCAACACGATCAAGCCGTTCATCAGGAATCACGTTGATCGCGGACTCATCGTAATTACTGGTGGTGTTGCGAATAAAACTTATGCGCTCGCGCCGGGTGTTACGCCTGAAATGCTCCTTGCTGATGGGCGCAGGAATGGAGTGGTTAATTCCCCCGAATTCGAGGGAATTAAAACCGGGAAGCCGAACGGGTTGAAATCCACGAATGACACGGTTTCCGATGAGATAGAAAGTGTTTTGCCGATCACCTTCAATGCGGTAACTCACCATGTTAATGACATCGTTGAAAAGGTCATTACCAATCGGTTGCCGACCAAATCCCGTTTCCGCCTGGCGCGCACGTCGGATGGCACGTTGATGCTATTCGGGTTGAGTTCCGATCCGATTGAGTTGGACCAGGAGCAGACAGAGTTGCTGGTGAAGTTCGTGAGCCCGGGGGTGGTGGCATGAATATCCAATTCACGATTCCTGGGGTTCCTATTGGGAAAGGTCGCCCTCGTTTCGCGCGCCGCGGCAATTTTGTCGCTACATACACTCCGGAAAAAACTGCCAGTTACGAAAACTTGGTGAAGTTGGTAGCTGCTGAAGCCATGCAGGGCAGGGCGGTGATAGATGGAGCTGTATCGGTATGGATCGGCCTGTATGTGACGCCTCCTGCCAGTTGGTCGCAGAAGAAGCAGCGCAACGCGCTCAACGGCGGAATCTTCCCTACATCCAAACCGGACCTCGACAATTCCGCGAAACTGACTCTGGATGCCTGTAATGAGATTGTCTGGAAAGATGATAAGCAGGTGGTCGATCTTACGGTGCGGAAGCGCTACGCCGAGCAGGCGCGCGCGATGATTCATGTGCAGGAGTTGGAATCATGATTAAAGGCGCATGGGCAATGATCTGGCCTAACGGGAACGTGCTGGCCGACACTGCTTTTAAAAACGCCGATGACGCGTGGAGGATAGGACTTGGATGGCCTGATAAAAAAGCTATAGAGCTGGCAAAGGCACAGGGGTATCAGGTCAAGTGGGTAAGGATAAGCCATGACCGACCATATTGTTGACGCCAACAAAAAGGTAGCCCCTGAATGGGATAAAGAAGGTAACCCCCTCAATCTGGAAGCGGCAGCTGAGGATGCATACGAGTGGCTTACATACATCGTAATGCATCCCAACGGAAAGCGCGGAGAGAGAATGATTCGGGCGAAAAATGAGCTTCGAAAGTTTCTGGATGAGTCAATCTGACATGGCCAAGATGACTATCTGCCGCACTGATATGGAGATGCCGAAGGAAGGTGTGCTGGAAGCCGTGCGCTCATTTCTGTTCGGTGCCGTCGATGGCGCGAGCAAGGATGACCGTAAAGCCTGGCGGCATTTCTGGAAGCGGATTACTCGCATGGAGCCCGGGGAAATGGCCGCGGTGGAGATGGTATTCCCGCGCTCAGGTCCGTTCCATCGGCGCCATATGAAGATCGAGCAAACCCTTTTTGATGCGCAAGAACGCTTCAATGACTTCGAGATGTTCAGGGATTGGATAAAGATTGGAGCGGCCTGGGTTGTGTGGGTACCGGGCGCCAAGGGCGGAATAGTGCCACTGCCGAAAAGCATCTCATACGCCAAAGCCGACGAGGAGGAGTTCCGGCAATTTCACGCCCAGGTAATCGAGTTCCTGCGCGGTGAGCACGCCGCCCCGTACCTCTGGAAACATCTCGGCAAGGATCAGGCATACGAGATGATGGACTCGATATTGGAAGGGTTTGGCGAGTGAGCAAGGCAGCTAAAGCTCACATGGATCGAGTTGCGCAGCTTCCCTGCGTGGTGTGCATGTACAAACTCGGGATTGAGACGCGCCCGGTAAGTGTGCATCACGTAACCGTGCCTGCTGATGACTTCGCTGTTTCTCCTTTATGTCCTGAACATCACCAGGGTGCGACCGGCGTGCATGGGCTTCATAGGCGTGGATTCGAGCGCATGTGGAAACTGGATGAAACCGGTTTGTTGGCGTTGACCAATCGCGCTATTTCGGAGGATAGATGAAATTCCCTGTTCCCATGGAAAGCTGGAAGTACCGGAATCCTGAGGTGATAGGGGATGGCCTCCTGGCGGAAACCGAACGACGCGAGAAGGCCGAGGCGCACAAGTTGAAAACCAAGGTGAGCGCACGCGCCAAAAAAGATGGGTTCTACCGGCAAAGCAAGTCCGTTCATTTCAAGGCGCTTGTGAAGATCGCGAAGAGGGGAGGGTTCCGTGCTTAGATTCTGCCCTGGATGTTGCCAAATGCGGCCGGACACTGGCGATTGGAAATGGCGATACAGCTCATCCGGCCGGCGTACGCACAAGCGCTGCCCGGTGTGCGAAAAGAAAAGATTGTCCGATCAAAGATCAAAACCGCGAAAGGAGGATGCTGATGTTTCACAGCGCCCATAGCGCCCTGGCCTGGGCATACGAAACCGTCAACCGGCCAATTGTGAAATTGAGCGGCGCGAACCGCATGCGGGAAGAGCATGGGCGCAGGATGCCTCCTGAAGCGATACAGGGGCTGTCAGTGCACGAGCAGCACGCCCAGGCGGCTGCGATCATCGGTATTGCTGAGCGGTTGCCAGATCCGGCCTGCCGGGAATATATCGCTGCGCGCTTCGGCGGGATGACGGGTGCAGAGCATGTCACGATACTGATGAACCGGATATTTTGCAGCCTGGGTACCGGCATACACGGCCGCCGCGGGGCGTACAAACTGCTGCTGTGCTACTTCGGGGTGAACATCGGATACCGGGCTATCCGGTACGACTTAAAGTGCCGGGATGCGAAGGTAATCGAAATCCGCCGCACGGTTTACGACGTGCTGGATGCGGTAGGAGATCGGGCAATGGTGGAGATTCAGGGAGAGCTTGAAGGGCATGGGCTGATTTTGTGCCAGCGTATTTACGCATGACGTTAATCTAATCCAGGTGGCGCTCAGCTAATACGCTGAGCGCTTGAAAGTCAGCGCTGGACTGGGGGGAGTTTACCTGTCAAGGGGTAGGAGTGGTAGGGGTAGGAGTTGTAGGGGTTGAAGTTGTAGGGGTTGAAGTTGTAGGGGTTGAGGTTGTAGGGGTTGAGGTTGTAGCAGAGCCCGAAGGCGAGGCTGCGCCGGAGGGACCACCCCCACCTCCCCCAGCATCTCCAGACCCTCCAGCGCTAAAATATTTTCTATTAGAAAACACAGTAAGCACGGTTAGGACAAGAGAACTGCAAAACAAACCTAAACGAGTCCATGTGGCTTCTGATGGGAGCTTGTCAACAAACATCGTTGCTTCCAGAAAGCGATCTAATTTGCTCACAACATACCCCGACACGAAGGCCGAAATCGATTGACCAATAGCAGTAAATTTGTCTGTTTCCGTTTTGTCATAGGGAGCAAAGAACATACCCAGCGCCCATCCCAATAACATACCTAGTATCGTTATAAGAACATTGTAGAAGTAATCCTCTAGATTATCCCCCAAAAAAAAGCATAAGGTTATGATTATTAAACCAGTTATTATGGCAGCAAGGTCCGTCATGATTACAGACATTGCATTTTCCCCGAACAATTCTTTTAATTCATCCATCTTTTCTTTTAATTTCTTGAACATTTCTCTTCTCCTTGCAAATATTGTTTATCGTTATCAATAAAAATGCTTTACCGCTGTACTCAATCTAGCCCATTAAAAGTTAAAAAGGTTTTGTTCAGAATGTGGGATGAAAAAGCAGAAAATCAGCTTGCTTTTTTCGGGAAGCGCTGATAGAAGTATTCTATAGAGTGAGAAATTCTCACGGTAAAACCCGAAAACCCGCTAACCCAGTGGGTTTTTTATTCCAACCCAGTCCCTAACCGGCTGGGTTTTTTATTGGCCGCCTGATGTAGCGGTATTGCTCAGCGACCCCAGATCCTCAGTTGAAGAAGCTACTCCCACACTGGGGCCAAACGGTTTTTCCCAAAAAACCCTGGATTCAGGCCAGCCTATCAGCCTCTGCTCGAATAGGTATGGGTCTAGCTGCTTGCTTGAGGACTGGTAGATACCATCCGCCACGCGGATGAGAGAACCATCCGGATTGCGGATATAGGGTACTAATTGGCCCATGACGAATACTTCCAAAAGGGTCGGAAAGGTATGTAATTTGGGTGAGACGGGAAAGTTTTAGTATAGAAGAACTAGTATCAAATTCCAGGTCCTTTCGGACTTTATTCGATACCCGCCATTGAGCAGGCTTTTTTATGGATGTTCGTAAATGTTCGCTGGTGCTGCACTTCAGGTTTTGATAGCCATCGTCATCTTTGTGGTTGGCGCCGGCAGCGGATGGGCCGTGAAGGACTGGAAGGATGGAGCGGAGATATCTCGCCTGGAGTCCAGCAATGAAGCTCTGAAATCAGCGAATGACCGGTGCGCTACCGACATCGAGGGCGTGAAGTCCGCTGTCGGCTTGATTACCAAGGGCGTGGAAGAACGGGAGAAGGCTGCTTCGGCAGCCATGCGTGACGCTGAAGTGCTGGTTGCGAAGCATAAGGCAGCAGTAGCGAGTATCAAAGCGCTGCCTCCCGTCCCTACGGAGCCTGAGGCGCAGTGCAAAGCCATCATCCAGGAGCAGAGAGAGTATGTTGCGCAACGCCATCAGTAAGCTTATGCGGGCTGCTTTGCTGATCCTCTCCGTAAGCGCCATGGCTTTCCTGTTTGGCTGTGCCGCCAAACCTGTTATCGAGACACGCGTAGTAGAAAAGCCCATTCCGATCTATTGCTCCGTTGTGCTGCCTGGGGAATGCAAAGACGCCTACGCAGTAGATCGGGTATCACCTGCAGATGATCCGATTGTGATCAATCGGGCGTTGCGTCAGGAGATCGAGGAAAGATCCGCATGTGAGGTGATGCTGAGAGCTGCCGTAAAAGGGTGCAACTCCACCAAATCAGAAGCCCGATGACCGAGAAAAAGAAACCCGTCGATTGGGAATCAATCGAGGCGGATTACCGCGCGGGCGTAAAGTCTCTGCGCGTCATGTCCGCTGAATACGGTGTCTCCCACGTTGCGATAAAGAAGCGTGCGGATCGTGAAGGGTGGACTCGGGACCTGTCTGCAAAGATCAAGGCAGCGACGGAAGCAAAGGTTAACAGGGCAGCGGTTAACAGTGAAGTTAACGCTGATGAGAAGGTTTCCGAAAAGGCGGTAATCGAGGCAACCTCGGAAACGCAAAAGGATGTCATTCTTGGGCATCGCCAAGATATTGCCAGAGCGCGAAAGCTTGCGATGTCGCTGCTCAATGAGCTTGAGGGAGAATCAGCGGATCCTGAGTTGCTTTCTGCGTTAGGAGAATTGGTATACCCCGCTCTTAAAGAAGAGACTGATGCCAAGTTGGCCACAAAAACGCTGGAAGCTTTTCGCAAAGCATCAAGCCTCCCTGGCCGAGTTGCCACGATGAAGGCTCTTGCTGAGGCATTGAAGAACCTGATTCCGATGGAGCGTGAAGCATTCGGAATTGAGAGCAAAACACCTCTTGACGATGCCTTAAAGGCAAGTGGTATCCATGTGTCATTTGTCGCCGCAAATGGCCAGAAATAGCGTAATTGCACAAAAATTGAGCTACTACAACGCTCTACAATCGATTATTTTGATGCGGTCAATGGTCTAGCATGGCAGGAAATGTTGTGTATTTGGCCTATTCGAGCAAAAACGCAATGCTCGACGCGCAAGCGCTGACTGCCTGCAAGGAATGCCGCAACAAGACTTTTAAGATCATCCATGACGGCCCCGATTTCTTCCCGTTGCTGCAATGCGCGGCTTGTGACGCGCATATAAGCCGCATCGGCTGGGTTCCAGAAAAGTAGTTATTCTTTCCACAAATTCTGTGGATAAGGTTGTTATTGGAAGAGTGGATAAGGAATACCAAACCCGCATGGCTAGTAACTTTCCAGTTTTCGCTTAAAAATTAATCAAATGAGCATAAAAGACTTTAGGGAACTTTTCGGTGTTTGGGAATTTGGTGTAATCGACAGTGATGGTAGAGAGCGCGGCGTCGAGATTCACATCATGGATGTGCTGCTCGGCATTGCTGGCGCGGTTGTGATTTGGGCAATGGTGTGACCGCTGTAAAAGCTGAGTTCCCCGAGAAGCTACAATTCCTGTTTCAGCCTGCTCGATACAAAGTTGCGTACGGCGGCCGCGGCGGAGCGAAGAGCTGGGGCGTCGCCAGGGCATTATTGATACAGGGGGCCGCGAGCCCTCTTCGCATTTTATGCGCTCGGGAATTTCAGAACTCGATTACTGAATCCGTGCACCATCTCCTGCAGTCGCAGATTGCGGAACTCGGACTCGAAACATTCTACGAGGTGCAGAACACGACGATCAAGGGTGCAAACAGGACCGAATTCGTGTTCGCCGGCCTGCGTAACAACATCACGAAAATTAAGTCGTTCGAAGGCGTCGACCGGGTCTGGGTGGAAGAGGCGCAGACAGTCAGTAAGTCCAGCTGGGATACGCTGATTCCAACCATTCGGAAAGATGGATCGGAAATCTGGCTGACGTTCAATCCGGAGCTGGAAACTGACGAGACTTTTCAGCGGTTCGTGAAGAATCCGCCCAGCGATGCCAGGGTGGTGAAGATCAACTGGGATGACAATCCCTGGTTTCCCGAGACGCTTCGCAAGGAAAAGGACGAACTCAAGGCGCGCGATCCGGATGGATACCAGAATATCTGGCAGGGTGAATGTCGGGTAACGCTCGATGGCGCGATCTATGCCAGGGAATTGCGCCAGGCGCAAGAGGAAGGCCGGATTCGCTCAGTTCCATATGATGCTGCCCGGCAAGTGCAGGTTTTCTTCGATCTCGGCTGGGCTGACAGTACCAGCATGTGGTTTGCTCAGACAGTGAATCAGGAAATCAGGCTCATTGATCATTACAGCGCAGCTCAGCAGCCGCTCCAGCATTACCTGGGCGTGATGCAGCATAAGCCGTATCTGTACGGCACGGTGTGGCTGCCGCACGATGCCAAGGCCAAGACGATTGCGACCGGGCGAAGTGTAGAGGAACTGATGACCGCTGCCGGCCGCAATGTGAGGATTGTTCCGAATCTGTCCATCGCGGATGGTATCAATGCTGTCAGAACCATTTTTAACAGGCTGTATTTCGATGAGCAAAAATGCGCTGAGGGAATCCAGGCTTTGAGGCACTACCGATTTGATACTAACCCCGACACGAAAGAGCTGTCCGGGCGGCCACTGCATGACTGGTCAAGCCACTCCGCCGATGCGCTGCGGTATCTGGCTGTGGCCATCGAGGAAGACAGGACGGCATCGAGCGCGCGCGGCATCCGGATTGGCGGGTGGCGCTCGTGAGCGTTGTCATGAAGTCTTGCAAGAGTTCACAGGTAAAGGCTCACGGTTACGATCCGGTTAGCAAGAAGCTTCGTGTCGAATATACCTCTGGCGGTATTTATGAATACGAGGGCGTTCCACAGTCGGTCTATGACGGCCTTTGCGGCTGCGATTCTGTTGGCAAATACCTCAACGGAAAGGTAAAGGCTGTTGGTTTCAAGTTTACAAAGGCTGGTAAATGAGCAACGGAAACCAGCAAGCCCCGATCACAGCCGATATTTCCGTAGAAGCATATAGCGCTATCTGCAGGACGATAAGGGAGCAACCCAAATGGCGCGAGGATAGTTCGGTTGACTGCGACTACTATGACGGTTCGCAATTGCGCTCGGACGTTATCCAGCGGCTGAAAGAGGCCGGAATTCCGCCACAAGACTCAAACTTGGTAAAGCCCACGATTAACGCCGTGCTGGGCCTGGAAGCGCGATCCCGCACCGATTACAAGGTCACGTCCGACGACGAACAGCAAGCAGAAATTGCAGAGGCTCTTTCCGCCAAGATCAAAGAGATCGAAACCGAGAGCCGCGCTGATCGTGCAATGTCGGACGCCTATTCGAGCATGATGCGCGCCGGCCTGGGATGGGTAGAAGTATCGCGTGAATTCGATCCGCTGAAGTATCCGTATCGCGTCAGGGAAGTACATAGGAACGACATATTCTGGGATTGGACCGCTCGGGAACCGGATTTGTCGGATGCGCGCTACCTGCGCCGGGATAAGTGGGTTGATCGCGATCAGGCTACCTCCATGTTCCCAGAGCAAACCGATCTGATCCAGGCGAGCTGGAACAATTGGCGCACGCTCGACGTGTATGACGGCAGCGACAGCAACATGGCCAGGGCTTATGAAGTCGAGCAGGCCTGGGGGCAAAGCCAGGAAGAATACTTGAACCGGTCCTCCGGCATGGTTCGCCTCTCCGAGCTGTGGTATCGGCATCACGAGCAGGCGCCGGTATTGATGCTGCCAATCGGCACAGCCATAGAGTACAACGAGCAGAATCCGCTGCATGAGCAAGCGATCGCGCAGGGCTTGGTGCAGGTGCAGAAAGCGCTTCTTCCCCGGGTGCGTGTATCGATCTGGCTTGGGCCGCACAAGCTCATGGATGTGCCCACGCCGCTACCGCATGGGAACTTCCCGTACGTGCCATTCTGGTGCTTTCGAAAGGACCGCAGCCGTACGCCATACGGCTTGATCCGTGACATGCGCGGGCCGCAGGACCAGATAATCGATCTGGACATCTTGCTTTACGAGGTGCTGAACTCCAAGCGGGTCGAGATAGACAATGATGCGCTCGACCTAAGCCAGAACACCTATCAAGAGGTGGCGAACAATATCAGTAGCCCACGCTCGATGACCATACTTAATTCCCAGCGCAGGAATGCCAACGGGTTCAGGGTCACGACGGATAACGCCCTGGCCGCGCAAGTGTTCCAACTGGTGCAGGAGCGCAAGCGCAGGATCGAAGAGGTCAGCGGGATTTATCGGGCCATGCTCGGAGCAAATACCGAAGCCAGCAGCGGTGTTGCAATCAGCAATCTGGTGGAGCAGGGCTCCACGGTGCTGGCCGAGCCGAACGATAATTTCCGGTATGCGCGGCGGCTTGTGGGGCAACAGCTTCTTGCCTTTGCCAAGGCCGACATGATTGGCAAGCCTATGCAGGTATCCGTCAAGCAGGGGAGCGTGCAGAAGGTCATTTACCTGAATCACGAGGTCATGACGCCACAGGGTCCGGTTGTTCAGAATGACCTGGCTACTGCCCAGATAAAGGTTGTGCTGGAAAACATACCATCAACGCCGAGCTTTCGCGCGCAGCAGTTGCAGGCCTTCAGTCAGATGGTGCAGGCCGCTCCACCGCCGTATCAGGCGGTTCTTTATCCAGCGATGATCGAGTTATCCGATATTCCTAATCGGCATGAATACGCGGATCTCTGCCGCAAAGTGGGTAATGTTCCTGGGAAGATGACACCGGAACAGGAAGCGCAGCAGGCTCAGATGGCCCAGATGCAGCAGCAACTGCAGATGCAGATGATCCAGCTCAATATGAGCAAGGAGCAAGCGGAGGTGGCGAAGCTGCAGGCCGAGGTCGAGAAGCTCAAGGCTGACATCGAGGCCCGGCAGCAGGAACTGGCGATCAAGGCCGAACAAGTGCACACGGACGCCACGATCAAGGCAGAGAACATCACGATTCAGCAGGAGAAGCAAGCGCTCGATGAACGTACCGCTGCGGCCAATATGGCTTCGCAGAATGTCCAATTCCAGAATAGGGTGAGCTCATGATCAAGTTTATCGATACGGCGTTTGTCGGGGGCACAGTGTATCGCGCCGGCCAATTCGGAGAGTTTGATCAGGCCATCGAATTGGACCTGATAAATGCCGGTGACGCGGTAAATTACCTAGCCATTGCCCTGCCGGTGGAGGTGCTCTCGAGCAGCGCGGTGGCAGCGTCGTGTGCATCGACCAATATTGATGAAATTCTGGCGTCCTTTACTATCAAATCCGGGGTGCTGGGGCCGAACAGCATTCTTCAGATAGAGCCGCTCTGGACGTTCACGAACTCAGCCAATAACAAGATTATCAAGGTCAAGGTCGCAGGCGTGACGGTTTACAACAATACGCGCACGACTGTTGCGAGAGAAGCGCCGTTGATTGTCCTGGCGAACCGTAATTCGCTGCAATCCCAGGTTCAACCTTACGACAGCAACTACTTTACATCCGGGACCGGCTCGCCGCAGACCTACGCCATCGACTTTTCGGTAAATGTGACAGTCGAGATCACCGGCCAGCGGGCCAATGGTAGTGAAGCGCTCAAGCTGGAATACTTCAGGGCGCTGCACTTCGCCGGGGCGTAAAGATGACGGTCTGGTATTTCGACTCGGACGGCGGATTGGACGGCAATAACGGAAAGAGTCCTGACGCGGCGAAACGATCCTATGAAACTTTTGTGCTTGCCGGGTTTCCTGGCGCGGCGCAAGGCGATACCTATCTATTCAAGCGCGGGACGACTCAAGTAATCTCGGCTGCGAATGTGGGCGCTGGGTCAGGTGCAAGTACCACACAGAGAACGCGGTATGGGGCCTATGGCGTCGCGCAAGTCCCGTATTCGATATGGACGCCCCCTCCAACCGGGGGATTGAATAACGCCTATGTCCTGAACGTCAGCGGGAAGAGTTATATCGACTTCGAGGATATGTACTTCGATGGACTGGGCCGGGCAACCTATACGCTGTACATGCTCGCGAGCGGGGCAACGCAGAATTCCGGTCATGCGATTCGCCGGTGCTTTTTTACCAATACCGCAACCGCGGCTCTTGGCATACCGAATGGCAGCGGGCTGATTTTTGGTGGGACAGATACCTCAACTGGTGATACTGGCGATTATCTGATCGAGGACTCGGAATTTTTCGGCAACCCGGTGCACGGAATGATAGTCAACGGGGCGCATGATGTGGTAGTCAGGCGCTGCAAGTTTTACCGGAATGGCTTTGATGCCCCGACAGGTGGGCATGGATTCTCATCTAAATACCGGCTGCAGGAGTTCACGACCTCAGGCTGGACGAATACGAGCGGAACTATTTGGTCGCGGGCGCTGGCTGCATACCAGCTTGACGTCTACTACGTCATTACGAACGTAAGCAACTACGGGAGACTGACGAAGAATATATCCACCCCCACGACTCCCGCCGCCGGCGAGTTTGGAGTATCGGCAGGCACGCTTTACATCAACGTGGGATCGTCAACCGACCCGAAGAACCAGAGCGTGAGATATGCCTGGGGCCGATGCTACAACATCTTGGTCGAAGACTGCGAAGCATGGGGAAACTTCAACGATCCGAGGGCGACGGATGTCGAGGGACACGGTTTCGCATTCGACAATTGGGCGGATAGCTCGATATTTCGGAGGAATTATTCCCACGATAATCAAGGCGCCGGATTTTCCTTGAATCTGGGAGACAACAATACCGTTGAATCCTGCATTGCCACGAGAAACCAGGCGGCAGGATTTCAGGCTGCGTCTGCAAAAGGAAGCATGGTCAACAAAAATACATTTGTTAATAATAACTTAGGGCAAGTTGGAATAAGGGCAAACGGTGAAATCGTGATGTTTCCCAATTGCGGCGGTGGAGAGATAAAGCAGAACATTTTGCAGAATTACGGCAACCGTCAGTATGCCGCAGACATCTTTCCGGATGTGACGGGGGTCTCCGCTGACAGGAATGTTACTCATGGCTACCCGCTACTGGAAAGAGCCGCGGTTCTCCAGAACACAATAATCGAGAACCCGTACCTGGACGGAGAATTCAGGCCGAGCAATCCGGCGGTTATAAGGGCCGGGAACAACTTGGGCGGCAAGGATTTTTACGGCAAGCAGTTTTACAGCCAGCCGAATATCGGCGCAGTGGAAGATGTCTCTGCTACGCAGCGAAGGTTATTTGTAAGAGCAAAATAAACAGTTAAATCAGAATACTAGGAGCCGCTCCGGGAAACCGGGCGGCTTTTTTAATGAGCATCAAATCCAGTTATCCGGAATTTCCGGATAACTCGCGCTAACGGCGATACCGCAGTCTTTACCAACCCCGCATTTCGCGGCGTGCTCACGACGATACCGCAGTTGGAGGAAGAGGCAAAATGGAATTGAATCAGCTTACGGATGAGCAAATTAATACCCTGACGCCCGAGGAAATCGAGACTTTGGAGAACAGCCCGGAGAAGCTCGAAGAGATCCTTGCGGCGAAAGGTGGCGCATCGGAAACGGCAACCGACAAACCCGAACAGGAAGAACAGGAAGGCGCGGCTAACGGCGCGGGGGAAGGAGAGCCGGTCGTTCTCACAAAGAACGGCAAAGGGATTATTCCTTACGAAAAGCACAAGGAGCTTCGTGTCGAGAACTCATCGCTGCGCGAGCAGCTACAGCAGGCCCAGGGCAGGCTGGATGAGCTTCTGAAGGCAAAGGATGAGGCTGGCAGCAAGAAGGATGCAGCGGTTGCGGATGACGCCATTGCAAAGCATCTGGAAAAGCTCAAGTCCGACATGCCCGAGGTTCACCAAGTCATTACTGCCGTTCTCGAAGGAAGCCGGAAGCATGGCGAAGAACTCAGAAAAACACTCGATGAGTTGAAGCGCGAACGGGAGGAATCCCAGCGCGCCAAGCAACTCACCGTGGCCGAGCAAATCGCCGAAGCCAAGGACAATAACCCCGACCTGGTGCATTGGGAAGGCAACGATCCGGAAGCATGGGAAGAAGCAATGAAGCAGGACGAAATCCTCAGGACCACCAGCAAATGGGCGAATAAGCCTTTTGCCGACCGGTTCGGTGAGGTGGTCCGCCGGGTGCGCGCCATTCTGCCAGAAGCCTCTGTACCGAACAAACCAGTCGATCCGAAGCAGACCAAGGCCGAAGCGAAAGCAAAGGTCGAGGCCGCTCCGGTGAGGAAACCCACAACCCTATCGGATATTCAAGGCGGCGTCACATCCACTTCCGAGGCGGAGCAGCTTGCGAACATGAACCCGCATGAGCTTGCCGCGAAGCTGATGAAGATGCCGGCGCACAAAGCCGCAGCCTTGAGAGCCGAACTCGATTAAAAGGAAATAGGAAATGGCTGAAACCAATATCGCCAGCGGCAGCTCGCTGGCAATCAAGCAGTATAGCGCTGCGCTTTTGGCAAACACGCTGAAAGCAACCACGGCAATGGATAACCTCGTCGGGCCTATCGAGCCGAATGCCGCCATGAGTAAGGTGGCCGGTCAATCCGCCCCTGGCATGCCCATCGTGCGTATCGATAACCTGATGAAGAGTCCTGGCGACACCGTGTCGCTCGATCTGGTCGATACCGTTGGCGGGGAGCCGCTGATGGGCGATGTCAACCGGGAAGGAAAGGGTAACTCCCTTTCGTTCTCCTCGATGGACATAAAAATTGACTTGTCCAGCAAGGTCATTGATGCAGGCGGCAGCATGTCTCAGCAACGCACCAAATGGCAGTTGCGAGAAATTGCGCTGGCCGAGCTGTCGGGTTACTTCCCCCGCCTGACCGCGCAAACTTCTCTGGTGCATCTTGCCGGGGCGCGCGGATCGCAGCAAGGTACGGACTGGACCATTCCCCTTCAGAGTGCGCCGAGCTTCGCTTCTGTCATGGTCAATCCTGTCAAGGCTCCCACGTTCAACCGGCATTTCGTGGTGAACGGCGCGAATCTGACGGCAGGAGGCCAGCAACTGGCTTCCATCGCCTCCACCGATCAGCTCAAGTTGGCCCATCTGGACAATATTCGCAAGCGTCTGGACGACATGGATCAGCCCTTGCAGCCGGTCAAGATGGACGGCGACAAGGCGGCGCAAACCTCCAAGATGTGGGTTTTCCTGGCAACGCCGAACCAGTATTCCATCCTGCTGACGGAAGGCTCCTTGCGGGCATTCCAGCAAAACGCCGTGAACCGTGCAGCGTATTTCGATACGCGCCACCCGCTGTTCGCCGGCGAAGTCGGAATGTGGAACGGCATCCTGGTGATCAAGAACGAGCGCGCCATCCGTTTCATGCCGGGTGATTCTACCCAGATCATCACTTCTGGCAATGCCGCTACCGCGACAGAAAGCGCGCAGACCGTCAACGGTTCGCTGGGAGCCGGTTATGCGGTCGAGCGCGGGCTGTTGCTCGGCGCGCAGGCCCTGGGAATTGCCTATGGCAAGACCAAGACCAGCGGTATCCAGTTCGGATGGAAGGAGCACTGGTACAACTTCGAGAGCAACCTGGAAGTCATGGGCGAGAAGGTATGCGGCCATTCCAAGGTGCGCTTCTCCGTCGATGACGGCACCGGCACCAAGGTCCCGACCGACTTCGGCGTGATCGCAGTCGATTCCGCGGTTGTGCTGTAATCAATTATGACGTGAGCGGGAGCTGGCATAGTCCCGCTAGTCCTTTAATTCTCAAGGAGTTTTCCCAATGGCAACTTTCAATGCACCTGATTTGACGTCCAAGGCGCGCTTCATGGGAGGTTACGGAAACGGGACTATAGTCTACGGTACCGTTACCCCGACCGCTGGTGCCCTGGCGGATGTGTATCGCCCTGTGATTATCCCGGCCGGCATGTTGGTCACGGACCTCGACATCATCAATGATGACCTGGATACCGGCACAACCCTGTCCGCCAAGATCGGTTATGCGCCGGTCAATGCCGATGGACCGACAGCAGTGGATGATTACTTCAGCGCAACGGCTACGTTCATGACCGCTGCTGGGCGCAAGGTATGTGCCTTCCAGCCCATCAAGTTCGAAAAGGACGTGTACGTCATTCTCACCATGACTGCTGCTGCTACCACCTTTGCTTCTGGCAAAGTGACCGCAGTCGTGAAGGGACAGGCCGAAGGCGTCAAGTAATATCTCCTGAAGTGGTGATTTGGGGCGGCCTTCGGGCCGCTCTTTTTTTGGAGCAAAACATGCAAGTGCAATACATCGGAAAGTGCGACAAGCAGGACAGCATTCGCGGCGTAGGACTGCATTGGAGTCCAGGCCAGGTGCGCAACGTGACCTCTGGGGTGGCTGAACGGCTACTGCATTTCCGCGACACGTGGGTAAAGATGAACGATGAGGAAGGTAATGACCCCATAGATTTGACCGAGGATGAGAAGTCTGTCGAAGAGCCGCTGCCTGTCGTGGATTTCCACGCAATGGATAAGAAAGCTCTCGTTGAATGGGCTGAAACCAAATACAACGAGCGCCTGGACAAGCGCCAGAGCGAGGACACTATCCGGCACAAGGTGATCGCCCTGTTTGGCCGGTATGAGATGGACGAAGAAAGCAAATAATGGCTTTCACCTTCCAATCCGTTGTCGACCTTGCGCGCATCCCGCTCAACGATGAAGACAAGGTGCGCGTGTATGACGCAACGCTGCTGGCATTTGCAAACCACGGCATGATGGCTTTGGTGAAGCGTAGGCCGGATCTATTCGTCGGGCAGTACGCAAACCTTCCGACAGGACAGAACGTGCTCACAGACGCCTTCCCGCTGGCCGCCGGCTACGTTCAAACGCTCGCCGATTACTGCACGTTCAGGGCCGAGACGATTGATGACGAAAAGATGAATTCCGGCCGCTCCCTGGCGTTTGCTCAACTATTCGGTAGCGAGGCGCAGCCGTGAAAACGTGGGATAACTTCTATGATTTTGTGGCAGGCGACCTTCCTGGCTGCCCATTCGTGGCTATCGATGTCGCACTGCGGCAGGCAGCCATTGATTTCTGCTCGCAATCACTGGCGTGGAAGTACGTTCATCCAGACATCGCAGTGACGGCCGGCGCCCCCTCGTACAACTTTGTTCCTCCTGATCAGGCCGTGGTGCATGCCGTCACCTATGCCGAGTTCGAAGGTAACGAGATCGATTGCCACACAGGGGAATCCGGGATCCAGATCTATGACTGGCGCAACCAATCCGGTACGCCTCAGTATGTCCTGGGTGGCGCAACATCGCTCTCCCTTGTGCCGACGCCTGACGTGGCCGGTACGTTGAAACTCGAAGTGGCGTTGAAGCCATCGCCTGCGGCAATCGGTATCGACGATGACATCTTCAATGAGTACCGGGACGCAATGGTTCATGGTGCATTTGGCCGACTGATGGCCTCGCCCAAGAAGCCATATACCCAACTGCAGCTCGCAACCTATCACCAGCAACAATTCACGGTCCTGACTGGACAGGCCGGCATGAGGCAGGCGCGGAACTATACGCGGGCACCATTGCGCACGACCATCAATGCGAGGGGCAGATAATGGCTGGACTCAAATTTAGTAATTTTGGCAAAGCACAGATTGCATCAGCGCCCAGCGGGACAACCGGTCTGAACTTTACCGTTACCGCCGGACAGGGCCTGCTCTTTCCTGCTTTGGCGGCAGGAGACTACTTCTACGGGATATTCAAAGACGCATCTGGCAATCGTGAGGTCGTGAAGGTCGAAGCGCGGTCTACCGATACGATGACGATAGCGGTGGGCGGCCGGGGTATTGACGGAACGACTGCTCGAACTTGGGCAGCAGGAGATTACTTTGTCGCCGGGCTGACCAACGTCGCGCTTCAGGAATCGCTCTCCAACGCCAATCTGATCGCTTTGGGAGCGCTGGCTTCGGCTGCCGATAAGCTACCGTACTTTACGGGAAGCGGAGCGGCGGCGCTGGCTGACATTTCGGCGTTTATCCGGACATTGCTCAACGATGCGGATGCGGCAACAGCGCGCACTACATTGGGTGCCTTGGACGCGTCGCTCGTGAGCAGTTTCATCCTGACTCTCCTGAATGATCCCGATGCGGCGACGGCGAGAGCTACCTTAGGGCTTGCTCTTCCCCTGCCGATCGCAAGCGGTGGCACGGGGCAGACCACGGCAGCCAACGCATTCAATGCCATAAAACAGCCGGCCACATCTGCTGCAACCGGCGTCGTTGAACTTTCGACCGATGCCGAAGCACAGACCCATACTGATACCACACGGGCCATCACTCCTGCCAATCTGGCGGCGGTAATTCTGGGGTTTAACCAAGGCTATCAGGATCTTTCAGGGAGCCGCTTTTCGGGAGTCACCTACACAAACTCGACAGGCCGGACCATCGCAGTATCGGCCTGGAGCACCACCGGGGGTATCACCAATATGATCGCCAACGCATTCGTCAACGGCGTGCAGATTGTATCGAACTCGCTGTATTCAAATGGCCCGGGATATAGCGCATTTGCCTATTTCCTTGTTCCTCCGGGAGCAACCTACCAGATTCAATTCGGCAATGCCGGCGTAACCAATAAATGGTTTGAACTGAGATGAAATATTACCGAGGTGATGACGGCAACGTCTATGCATACGAAGAAGATGGGTCTCAGGATCATTTGATACCTGAAACTTATGTACAGATCAATTTTCAGCTGCCGACGCCAACAGCTGCGGATCTGATCGCAGATGCTCATTCGCGAATCAATACCGCATATGAGGCGGCAGTTAAGGCGCTGACAGCCGGGTATCCGGAAGACGAGATCGCGTCCTGGCCCAAGCAGGAAGATGAAGCAAGGGCATTCGGGACAAAAGATACTCCATGGATCAACAGCGCGGCGCAGGCACGCGGCATTGCTCCTGCGGCGCTCGCCTCCCTGATCATTGCCAATGCCGACGCCCTGGCACCGCTGCACGGCGCGCTGACCGGAAAACGCCAACTCCTGCGAGACCAGATCAATGCCTTGGGCGCGAATCCGAGTCAGGCTGCATTGGATGCGATTCAATGGTGAGGTATGAATAAACCCACGCTCAGTGAAGTGCGCGATCAATCCCTGCATATGTTCTATGGTGCGTGCCTGATGGCTGCTTTCATTTGGCCTATTCCGGCTTGGGCAGCGCCTATATTCGTCATGATAGTCGCGGTAGAGCGAGAACTCGAGCAGCACCAGTGGCAAGGAGTGGGAAAGCTCGACCTGGCTTTCTGGTTGCTGTCCTGCCTGATATTCGACGCAGTCTACTACTCAATAAAGTTTCTTTGAAATCATAGTACTATAAACATTACAGGCCGCCTTGAGCGGCTTTTTTTATGCCCAAAATTCTATTTATCCTGAAGCGTAGGGAAGGTTGTGGCGAAGATTACGCCGGTAACCTTTCAACTGGATTGCTCAATTCCTCGACGTTCGTCCATGACATGCTGGTGCGCGCCAGAGTCCAGTCGAAGCTGGTTGTCGTAACTGACAACAACGACATCGATCGCGAGGTGCATCAGTACCGGCCGACTCACGTAACCATCGAGGCGCTGTGGGTTGTGCCGGAGAAGTTCGAGATTCTGGGCAAGCTGCATCCCAATGTGCGTTGGATCGTGCGGTTGCACAGCAACCTTCCTTTCCTGGCAAACGAAGGCATTGCGATGGACTGGATCAGTCGTTACGTGGAGCAGGATAGCGTTTACGTGGCTGTCAACAGTCCATCTCTGCTTGCTGATCTGAAGGCTCTGCAATGGCCTGAGGATGCGCGCAAGATCATCTACCTGCCCAACTATTACCCGGACATCTATACCCGTTTCGTTGGCAAGAAGAAGCGCGAACGGGTAATCGACATCGGGTGTTTCGGCGCGATTCGTCCGCTTAAGAACCATCTCCAGCAGGCAGTTTCCGCCATTCGCTTTGCCGACTCCGTGCAGGCTCGATTGAGGTTCCACATCAATGCCGGGCGAGTCGAGCAGAAAGGCGAATCGGTGGTTCGCAATCTCGATGCGCTCTTCTTCAATGCTGGTCACGAGCTGATCAAGCATGACTGGCTGGAGCATGACGACTTCTTGGATCTCATCTCGAGCATGGACTTGTGCATGCAGGTCAGCTTCTCCGAGACGTTCAATATCGTCGCTGCGGATTCAGTGCGTTGCGGCATCCCGACCATCGTTTCGAAAGAGATTCCATGGGCCAGGGCTGGCCTTGCCGATTCCACCGATACGGATTGCATCATCAAGGCCTTGAAGTGGGCATGGAAATTCCGTGCAGTGAATGTGTACCTGAACCGGGCCGGGCTGTCAGCTTATGTCGCCAACGCAAAGCGCGCATGGCTCAGTCCACTGCCGTAACTATCACATGAAGGAAATATGCCGCCGCGGGCGGCTTTTTTATTGGAGGTTTCAAATGTCGCTGCCAACCCCGAAGTGGAAAGAAAAAGCTGTTCAACTGAATGCTGCTGCTGATGCTGAAGCCGACAGCCTGCTGGACAAGCTGAAGGCATCGAAGTGGACGGCGTTGGTAATTGTAGGCGCAATCGCGGTCACTTTGCTGGTATGGGGCATCTCTCTCCTGATCGTGGGGTAAGCATGACGTGTGATGAAGAAAAGCCGCAGCGTAAAGGGGCGTCGAATTTCACCCTGACGCTTAGCGGGATACTGGGCATTACGGGGCTACTGGCCTCTGGGATAGCGACTTATAACACTATCCAGAACGACATCGCCGGTATCAAGCGTGGAGAGCAATATCAGGAGCAGACGAATCAGCGTCTGAGCGACGAGATCAAATCCACCCGCGCAGAACAGCGTGAAACGATGCGCGAGTTCAACGAAAAGCTGGATCGGATTATCCAGCATTGGCCAAGAGGAGGCAGATGATGCGATATGCACTTTTAATCGCCGCCACCATTCTGGTGGCCTGTACCGTTCCACCGGGCGAACAAAAACCAATACCTGTTTCCCCGGCCATTGATGTTACAGCGCCACGGGAAACGCCGAAGCCGAAGGAACACAAACCCCATGCCCCTAAGGCAACCCCTGCGCCCCCCGCTATTGCCACTCATCCCTGCGCCGGCATAGCGACTGGAGATCATGAAACTGATGTTCGAGCCAAGTTGGAATGCCTGGAAGAACATGGATGATCTGGACCGTGCGGCGGAGCGTGAGTTTCTGGCGAGAGATGCGGCACTCAGAGTGAGAAAGCCGGTACCGAAACATAACGGCCACTGCCTGAATTGCGGTGAAGCGTCACGTGGCGCTTTCTGCAATCCGGAATGCCGGGAGGATTATGAACGAATTGAGCGAGCAGCAAAACGAAGTGGTTTGCAAAAAATCGAGGAAGAAGAGTAGGACGCTGAGATTCAACAAGTGGACCGGGTACGCCGCGGCTGCGGCATCCGGCCTCATGAGCCTGGGAGATGTATTCGGGTACATGCGCACCGACTGGGTATGTATCGCGCTTCTGATCGCGGTAGTCGGTATCAGCGGATACAACTACTGGCTGAGACTGCATACCAGTCAGGCGGTGGAGTGATGGCAGCCGCATCTTGTTCTGAAGAAGAATTCATCTCTTTGTGGCGGCGCAGCTCATCACCTCAGGTTGTAGCAAGCGTCCTTGGAATTTCTGTAAGAAACGTTTTGGGGCGCCGCAGGGCGATAGAGGGAAGGCGTGGCATTAGATTGGTTTGTACTGCGCCAAACAGCCCGGACATGAAAGTGACGATCCCTGATAACGGGATACGGACACGGGTTGATCTTGAAAACGGTGTCGTGATCGTTGGCTCTGACAAACACTACTGGCCAGGAGTCATATCCACCGCTCATCGAGCTGCCATCAAAGTTATAAAAGATTTGAAGCCCCAAATGTATGTCTGCAACGGAGACGCATTTGACGGGCCAACCGCCGGCAGACACCCACGCATCGGATGGGAGAAACCTCCGAGTGTGAAGGAAGAGTTATCTGCCTGCCAGGACAGGATGCATGAAATTCATGATGCGATGGGCGGCAAGTCGCTGTTCTGGAACTGGGGTAACCACGACATCCGCTTTAATACCCGCATCTCAGCTGAGGTTCCGACGTATGAGGGTGTTCATGGGACTGATCTTAAAGATCATTTTCCTATGTGGAAATTCGGATGGAGCATGATGATCAACGGCCGCACGATGATCAAGCACCGTTATCACAACGGGGTTCATGCCACCTATAACAACGTTCTGAAGTCGGGAACGTCGATTATCACCGGACATCTTCATGCGCTGCAAGTTAGGCCCTATACCGATTACAACGGGACGAGGTATGCAGTGGATACCGGAACGCTGGCTGATCCGATAGGACCGCAATTCACATACGCAGAGGACGCGCCAGCGAACCACCGTTCTGGTTTCGCGGTGCTGACTTTCCACAAGGGAAAACTGATGCCTCCCGAACTCTGCGAAGTGGTGAACGAAGATGAGGGGCTGTGCTTCTTCAGGGGGGAGACGTTCACGGTATGAGCACGTATTTGATGCTGTTTGCCATCAATTTTATTTATATTTTTCTCAAAGCCGGTCAGCAGATAAATGTCGTGAAGAACCGGTATCGATGGGTCATGCCGACGTCAATTTGCATGGGTTTGTGCGAGGTCAGCACGGTGCTCTTGGTGGTGCGCGCTGACACGCTTCTGCTTGGAGTGGCCACGGGCGTGGCCGGCGGGTTGGGTTGCATGCTTGCCATGCGCATGCATTTCGGAGGTAAGTAATGGCAATTGGAGATGTGACGAGTAATGAAAAAGGGTCTGGCGCGAGGTTCAACGACAAGAAGCCGGATTACAGCCTGATACCTCTTTGTACGCTTGAAGACGAGGCCCGGGTGTGGATGTATGGGCGCGAAAAATATGCGGCCTGGAACTGGGCGAAGGGAATGCAATGGTCCGTTCCGTTGGCATGCGCTCTGAGGCATTTGGCTGCGTGGCAGCGCGGGGAAGAGGTTGATGCGGAGTCTGGATTGCCTCATCTCGCGCATGCAATCTGCAATCTTCGGATGCTGGCCCTCTACGCCAGAACATACCCGGAAGGCGATGATCGCCCCGTGAAATGGATGCCAGGGGAAATATCAAATGGGTGATCCGGTAATTCGATGGCTGGCAAATGGGATCTGTTTTCTTTTGACGGTGCATTACTGCATATGGGTCCTGTTGGGACCATATTGGAGCGCAATGTGAGAGTTATTTTTGGATGGCCCAGCGTATATGCCGGGTCGCTGCTGGTGACCATTGGAACGAGTCTGTATGCAGATATTGGTGTCGGCCTGATCTGGGGCGGCATATGCCTGATTGGTGCGGGCGTTTCGCAGGAGTTGCTGGGATGATCAAGCTGACTCCGACCCAGGCGCGCACCACCGTGGCCATGATGGTGCTGGCCGCTTCGACTTTGGTAGGGATTGCCGTGAATGAAGGATACCGCGGCGAGGCATATATCCCCGTGCCCGGCGATGTGCCGACCATCGGATTCGGCTCAACCAAAGATGTGTATATAGGCGACAAAACCACGCCCACGCGCTCGCTGGTGAGGCTGCTAGATGAGATCGAAGGTGTTTATGCCGCCGGGGTCAGGCGTTGCGTTACAGTGCCGCTATACCAGTACGAGTACGAAGCCTACGTGCGCCTAGCTTATAACGTGGGAGTCGGAACATTCTGCCGCAAGGCTGCGCCGGGCAAGCCGCCCAATCTGATTGATTTGATTAATTCCGAGCGATACGCCGAAGCATGCGCGCGCATTGAGGCATTCAAGTATGGACCCGGCAGAAAGGTGCTGCCAGGCCTGGTAAAAAGGCGGGCCGAGGAACGGGCGATATGCGAGGGCAGGGCGTGAAAAACCTTGCCCCGTGGGTTGTTACGATTGCCGGCTTATGGCTGTACGGCTCAGTGCTTTGGTCATATTACACCTGGCTCCCGGTACGCGTGTTCGATATTTTCCTGATGATCGGCATGGGTATCTCAATCGGAGTGGTTATCTGGGGCTACTGGTGTATTGCTGCCATCTTCGACCAGATTGAGTCTAGACGATGAGGCCCATCGAGTTCAACTGGGAATCCGGCACGGCCACTATCGAATGGCTGTCTCCTACTGCTGGCCTGATCCGATTCCTATATCCAACCCCCGCTGCGCTCCCGTTTCGAGGTGTCTGCTGTATCGAAATCACCGGTACCGAATATGAATTCAAGGGCATGGTCTTCCGTGCCATGGATGACGCGCCCACGCTGACCGAACACCGCGCTATCAAAGGCTATCTGGCGAGCATGGGCCTCATAGGCAAGTCCCGTCGCCTGAAATACGGGAGAGTCGTAACGAAGGTGTATCTGGGCAATCCTGCCCAAAACTCAACTGTGGAGAAGTTAATTATGGCAACTCGTACGTTTCGCGTAACCGCTGAACTGATCAACGAAGGTACCGGCAAGGGTGAAGGAAAATACGTCCATGAAACCAACGGACGCACCTTGAAGGAAGTCAGGCATCTGCAAAACACGCTGAAGAACGGCTACGAGGCCGAACTGGAAGCGATCGGAGATCAATTGGCCGCCGCCGAAGAAGCTGCCAGCCAAGCCTCAGCCTAAGCTCTCTTACTGAAGGGTTTGTGGGATGACCTCGCATAGCGTGGCTGTCCCTCCCTTCATTAATTCATGACCGCATTCCGCATAGCTGGTTTTTCCGGCCTCGTTCCGAGACTGGCAAAGCAGTTGCTTGCGCCCAACCAGGCGCAGGTAGCGACCAATTGCAATCTGACATCCGGAGACTTGCGCCCACGTAGCGGCCCGCTGTTGGTGTTCGCGCCAGTGATAGATGGCGACATTCTTTCCATGTTCCGGATGGAGAAGGACGGCAACGAAAAGTGGCTTGCCTGGGATCGTGATGTCGATGTGGCGCGTTCGCCGATTGCCGGGAACACATCGAGGCGGTTTTACTATACAGGTGACGGGGAACCCCGCGCGTCGGAATACGATATGGCTACTGCCGGGACCGGGCCATATCCCGCTGGCTGTTACGTCCTGGGAGTGACGCCACCCATTACCAAGCCGACCGTAACGCCTACAGGCGGAGCGAGTTCGACGACTGTCAGCCGGTCCTATGTCTATACCTTCGTGACGCCATGGGGTGAAGAATCCGCGCCTTCTCCGGCTTCGGATGTCACCACCAGCAAGGTAGACGCAACCTGGGGCCTGTCCGGCATGGACACGGCGCCGCCGAACAGCGGGACCATATCGAACGCATTGAAAGATACGCCATCTGCAGGTTATGTCACGGTCACGCTGAATAGTGTGTTCGGCCTGCGCGCATATGAGGAAATGACGTTCGCCGCCGTCTCCGGCATGACGGATTTGAACGGCACGTTCCCCATCTACAGTATCAGCGGCAACAATGTCGTGATCATCCTCTCCACGACGCAGACATACACGTCTGGTGGTACCTGGGCGCGCGTGGGGCCCCACAATACCTCTGGTATGACCAAGCGCATATACCGCACGCTGACGAGCGCTACAGGCACGGAATATCACTATCTCGTCACTATTTCGGTAGCGACTACGACTTATAGCGACACGATCTCGGATACTGTCGCAGCCGTCAATGAAACCCTGCCATCGACCAACTGGCTCATGCCGCCCGCCAACATGCGGGGCATTGTCATCATGGCGAACGGTATCGCCTGTGGGTTCTTCGGGAACGAGGTGTGTTTCTCCGAACCCTTCAAGCCCTACGCCTGGCCTCTCGCCTACCGGCAAACGTACGATCAGGACATCGTGGCAATTGGCATCAACGGGACTACGCTCGTTGGCATGACCGAGGGCAACCCTTTCACCATTACCGGTGTGGATCCGGTAACCATGGGTGGCGGCATGCAGAACCTGGGCGTGGCGTGGCCGTGCATGTCCAAGAGCAGCGTGGCGAGTTTTGCGTTCGGTGTGGGATATGCCGCACCTCAAGGCATGGTGATCGTAGGGCCGCAGGTCGATATTGTCACCAAGGATCTTTTCACCCAGAAGGAATGGTCAGAACTGAACCCGGACACGTTCATCGCGACTGCGGCGGATAACCGCTACTACGCAGGTTACTCGGCAAACGATAGCTCGCTGATGTTCGTGATCGATAAGTCCGAAGCTGCGTCATTCGTGAAGGTGAACCAGCGCATTACCGAGATATGGGCGGACCCGGCCACGGGCAAGCTTTATGTCGCCGTGGACAAGAAAATCTACCAGTGGGAAGGCGATGTCGGCACGAAGCTCTCCTACGAATGGCGCAGCAAGAAGTTCCTCACAGCGCCCCCGATCAATTACGGTGCCGCGAAGATCGACGCGGATTTCTCCATGTCGGAGGCGGAGAGTTCTGGTTCCCAGGCTGCTTATGATGCGATCATCGCCGCAAATGAGGCGCTGATTGCTGCCGGCCTGAATGACGGTTTAGCCGATCCCTCGCTCGGGGAATACGAGATCGGCGGGGATGAAATGCAACCGCTGCCTCCCTTGACAATCGATTCCCTGCAATTCCAGCTTTGGGCCAACGATGAGCTGAAGTTCAGCAAGACGGTGGTGAATACTAAGGCTTTCCGGCTTCCGAGCGGGTTCAAGTCCGATAACGTGGAAGTGGTGTTGTCCGGGAACGTGAAGGTGACCGGGGTAGTGCTGGCAGAAACGATGGACGGATTGAAACAGGCATAGAAAATGTGGGTTCCATGTACATGTCACTGCGGATATGTATAGAAAGTAGAAGTTTTTAAGCAGATCAAGCCGCCTCGCGCGGCTTTTTTTATGGAGAAAAGAAATGGCTTTGGCTTATGACACTTCAATACGAAACGCAATGCTGGACGCGATTACTACTCGAGCAGGCGCAAGCGCTTTGCTGCGTATTTACAGCGGCACCAGGCCGGCAACGGGCGGCACCGCCACAACCTTGCTGGCCGAGTTGGCCTGCAACGCCACGTTCGCGCCTGGCGCTTCTGGCGGCGTTCTGACGCTCAACGCTATTACTCAGGATTCCAGCGCCAACGCTACCGGAACGGCCACATGGTTTCGGATAGTCAAATCGGATGGCACGACATTCGTCATGGATGGAGATGTCGGGACCACTGGATCGGATTTGAACCTGACCACGACGAGCATCGTTGCCACTCAGCCGGTAAGTGTCACCAGTTTTGTAATTACCGAGGCAAACCCCTAAATGTGGCGCCTGTTCAAGGAATGGGTCTACCAGGTGACCATAGCGCTGGATCAACAGGCCAATGCCATCCTGGGCGGCTCGGCGGATGAAACCATGTCGTCCCGCTGTTTCCGGCTGGATCACATCGCGACCTATCGCGTACTGGAGAAGATCGTCAATGTGTTGTTCTTGCCGTTCCAAGGCCCGGACCACTGCAAACACGCATACGAGAAAGAAGTGCTCGGGCGCCAGTTGCCGTACAAGTTCTATGACCTGGCCATCGAGATGAATCTGCAGTACGACAAGGACAAGCTTGGCGACAAGGTGGAGGTGCCTGAATGAGCGTTCTTGGAGACGAGATAACCAACGATCCGACCGGTAAGGGATATGCTGCATTCCTTCCAGATCAGCCCGGGCGCGTGGTGGAATTGCTCAATGATCAAACTGAAACGATGGTCAAGACGCGCATGATCACCGCGCGTGGAATTCTCTCGGATTATCCGGGGGGGCCGGCAGCGGCCGCCGCTGTATTGGATAAACTGAAGGCCGCAACACCATCCATATCGGCACTCAATTGGGCGTTTGGCTTCCTGACAGAGTCAGAGGGACTGGACATCGGAAATGCTGCCACACAGGCAATGCTTGATACCTTGGCGACGGCTGCCGTGATTACTTCGACTGAGGCCGCGAATTTAAAAGCCCTGGCATTGCAGAAGGCATCTCGTGCCGAAGTCCTTGGGCTCCCTTATGTCGATGAGGAAATGGTGAGGAACCGATAATGGCTACAGTATTCACGCTTGCGCAAGGCGCTCGCTCTTCCGCGCTGCTCACAATGGGAACGCTCGCGAGCGCTACCTATATCGCATCGTCGGCCATCGATCTTGGGGCGACAATACCCATCGATGTAACGTTGGAAATCGAGGTAACCCCTGGGTCAACTCCTAGCGGTAACAAACGTATTCTGGTGTGGGCGCAACTTTCACTCGATAACACAAATTTCGGCACTGGACCGACGAGCGGCATGACCACGACCGACGAGGGAGATCTGCAGTGGGTAGGGGCGTTCACGATCCAATCAACCGGCACGCATCGCCGATTTATGAAATTGTCTGATCTTCCGATTGCAAGGTATCTTAAGCTGGTGGTCAAAAATGATATGGGCGTGGCGCTTACCTCCGGCGCCATCTACAAGGCCGATATAACCGCCGTAGGCACCTAATGCTCATCCTGCCGCGGCGATACACGTCGCAGCCACCGAAGCGTTCAAGGGTAGACGCTTCGCACCCGATTCTTGCCGGGGTATCCAACGCCATAATCCAGTATGGCGACGTGAATGGGTGGCGCGGAAACAACGCCACCGGTGAATTCGGGTCCCTGATTCAAGACCCAACTCTGAATGGCACACTGGCTTCTGATTCTACTGATGCAGGTCCGGCGTTAAAGTTTGACGGCTCGACCACGTATGCTGATTTCGGCACGGCAAATATTCCCTACGCGGAATTCACGCTGCTATTCGGCGGGATATTCGACTCATTCACCAGCTTCGGCGGGGTCGCCGACTGCACGGTCAACGGCGTCAGCGGATGGAACATCTTTCAGGCAGCTGGTGGAACATTATATTTTTCCACCCGCGGATACAGTGGCGATCTCGCTTCTTCTGGTTGGCCAACCGGTCAGACGGTGCATGGTGCCTTACGAAATAAAGTAGCTGGTACATGTGACTGGTTTCGGAATGGCGTACAGGTTGCATCCACAACCGGCCGGAATCCGATAACTGTCACAAACCCTCTATGGGTCGGAAATCAGCGTGGCGGCGGAACTACAAACCTTGCGGCAAGGTTTTCCTACTTCTATCTCCTTGACAAGTTTCTGGATGATGAACTTGTCGCCAGGATTGCGGCAAATCCAAACATCATCTTCGCGCCGCAAAGAAAGCTTTATCTGGTTGCGTCGGCTTCCTCCGGCGTAACCGGAACGGTCAATGTCACGAATGCCAACGATACGTTGGCCGCGAGTGGGACAACCACAGTAATCGGCAGTCTTGCCAGAACCAATGGTAATGACACGCTGGCGGCGTCTGGAACGACGACTATCAAAGGGTCTTTGGCTAAGACAAATGCCAATGACACCTCTGCGGCGAGCGGTACCACCATGGTCACCGGTGCGCTGGCCGTTACAAATGCGAATGACACGGTAAGCGCCAGCGGTTCGGTTGGATCAAGCGTTAGCGGTTCGGTCAACTATACGAACGCTGACGACACAAGCGCAGCGAGTGGAACGACTACCGTTATCGGATCACTTGCGAGAACGAATGCCGATGATTCGGTTGCTGCAGCGGGAACCACGACGGTAACCGGCTCCCTGGCTGCGATGAATGCTGACGATAGCTGTTCAGCCAGCGGGACTGTTTCAACCGGATCAACCGGAACAGTAGCGGTCACTAATGCCAACGATTCCGTTTCTGCTTCTGGCACGACAATCATAAAGGGCAGCCTGGCGCGCACGAATCGCAATGATCTCGTGAGTGCTTCAGGCATCGTCAATAACGGGATCGTGTTTGAAGATGCGCTCACGGGCGTCAAGGCGACCTCTTCGGGCATCAAAAAGCCCGGCATTCCGGCAACGGCACCTGATTGGCTCCGCACCATCTTAGAGACGGTGATAGGCCGCCGCGGCAACGCGATCGAGATACCTTCGGCTCAAACATTAACGTTTTCCGCAACCCCAACGAAGGCGGAATGTGAAGCGCTGTACCAGTACACCAATTCGGTCCGCGATGCGGTCGAGCAAATTTTGAATAGGTTGGATGGATGAACGATTACCTTGTTTCTTTACTGAAAGCGAATATAGGTCTGCCACTTTCAAGTGATCTTGCCGCAGACATCATGCTTGCCGCAGACCAGATTCCCACACTGGTTCCATTCGACGTGATCGAGCGGATCAAGCCTGGAGTATCCGGCGAATTCACCTTTGCCGTGGAGCGCATCGAGGACATCGAGGAAGAGATAAAGCCTCTTCACAAATCGCATTGGACCGAGACCGAAGAGCACCGGCACGGCTTACCGTTCAATCCCGACTATCGAACATTTATCCGCTATGAGCGAGCCGGACGCTATGTTCTCTTCACGCTCAGGAGGGATGGGGCGCTGCTTGGAAACTGCGCTATGTACCTGGATAGAAGCGCGCATACGCAGACGCTGATCGCGACTGAGGACACGTTGTACCTGCTGCCGGAAGCGCGCAAGGGAAGAACGGCTATGCGCTTCGTTGCCTACGTCGAGAACTCGCTGCGCCAGCTCGGCGCGAAGGAGATCTGCATCACGGTCAAGATGGTAAATAAGGCTGGGAAGTTTTTTCAGTTCTTGGGTTATCGCCAAGTTGAAACCGGTTTCACCAAAATTCTGGAGGATTCAGAATGCAGGTAGGAGTGTGCGGCGTGATTGGGTGTGGCATGCAGGCGGTAAAGCGGGGTATGTGTAACAGGCATTATCGAAGTGCTCTGGAAAAAGGAATAATTTCTAGGAAACGAGCTATTGGTGTAACGATTCAGGATCGCCTGAATTTTCACAGCCAATATATTCCTGAGACTGGATGCGTTGAATGGACTGGTACAAGACACCCTGAAACTGGTTACGGAAGCATAACGATAAATAGAAAAAGCGTGTCTACGCACCGCGCAGCATGGGAGGCCGCAAACGGTTCTATCAAGAGCCGCATGCATGTTCTCCACAAGTGCGACAACCGCATTTGTGTTAATCCAGATCACTTATTTGTAGGCACAAACGCTGACAATGTAGCAGATATGGACGCGAAAGGTCGTCGGATAAGTGTAAAAGGTGAGGAAAAGTGGAATGCGAAATTGAACGACGAGTTGGTAAGAAGCATCCGGAAAGATTGTCGAACGGCTCGACAGATCGCTGATGAATTGGGAGTAGGTAAAACCATAATTGGTCTAGTAAAACAACATAAAATCTGGCGGCATGTTTACTAATATTCTTTAAGGATCAATATACTATGTGTAGCTCAAAACCTCCGCGTCCTGACCCAGCAATCGGCCAAGCTGCCATGCAGCAGGCTGACATCGCCCAGCAACAACTCGACTTGGCGAAAGAGCAACTCGCGTACAACAAGCAGCAATCCGAGTGGCAGGACCCGCTGATCCAGAAAATAGCTCAGCAGCAAATTGACACCGCCGATACCAACAATCAGCGTTCCGATGAACAGTGGAATTTGTACAAAACCCTGTTCCAACCGGTCGAGTCGAAGATGGTCGACGATGCCATGAACTTCGATTCGCCCGAGCGGCAGGCCATGCTCGCCTCTCAGGCCGGCGCGGATGTCACCAAGAGCTACCAGGGCGCACAGGATCAAAACCAGCGCGCGATGGAGCGCATGGGGGTCAATCCGAACTCGGGCAAGTTTCAGACTATCAGCAATGAGGCGGGTCTTGCACAGGCGAAGGATACAGCTGGGGCGATGAACACCGCGCGGAACAATGCGATTACCCAGGGGATGGCGCTCAGAACCGGCGCTGCGCAGTTCGGGCGGAACATGCCGAATACTGGGCTTGCGGCTGATTCAACCGCGCTGAATGCTGGCAATTCGGCGGTGGGTAATATCTCGCAGGGCAATGCCATCAATAACGCCAACGCAGCAACTGCGCAGAACTGGTTCGGCGGGGCAATGACGGGTAATAACTCGGCTGCCGGCATCCTGAACAATCAGTACCAGAATCAGCTGAATGCCTGGTCACAGCAGCAGAACTCGCTATCCAATATGGTGGGAGGCTTGGGAAGTCTGGCTGGTTCGTTGGGGGGAATGGCCATGATGTCAGCATTGAGAACAGGGGGCGTGATCAAGCACAACAGAGCATACGGGTTATCGTCAGGCTATCGTCCTAGATTGTCGAATTACGGATTACGTAGAAGAGGCTATGCCGAAGGCGGAATGATCGAGGGATCTGGTACGGGAACGAGCGATTCAATCCCAGCGACAATTGAAGGAAAAACGCCCATCCGGGTATCAAATGGCGAGGCTGTTCTGAATGCAGAGGCGGTGCAACTGGTGGGAGAGCCGTTCATTCATAATATCAACGCTGCGGGATTGGCAATGCTGAGCGGAAGAAAGCCAGTGCAACCGATTCCTGGCGCCGTCAACGGATTAGCCGGATTATCGAATAGGAGGGCCCAATAATGGCTGTCGGATCGGGAGTTGGATCGTTTGCCGCCGGATTGTCGGACGGGTTAAGCAATATGATGCAGTTTGGCATGCAGAAAAGATATTACGATAGTCTCAGCGAGCATAGGGATCGGCAAGATACTTTGCGTGAGCAGCAGGCGGCGGCCAAAGCAGAAGGAAAGAGCGAAAAGGGTCCGGATCGGGAAGGGTTCGTGAGTTCCTTGATGCCGATCTTCAAGGCAAATAACTCTGCTCCCGCGCCACAACGCCCATCAATGATGAGTCAGGCAGGATTGGGGCCGACCACACTCCCAGATGCGGGCATGTTATCCGGCAATCAGGCGGGAGCGTATCAGGCACCGGGTTTGGCTAGTGTCTCTCCAGCGAAGAGCCAGGCGCAGCCAGAGCAACCGAATGAAGATTTCAACCCGATTCACGAGATTGTGAAACAGGTAGGTTTCGGCGATCTGGCGAATCAACCTGACAAACTCAATGCCATCCGCGCTGCAGCGGCGATGCATGGGATGGGAAAGGAAATCGATCCCTGGCTGGATTCCCTGGTAGCCTCGAAAAAAAGTGGCATATTCGATGCTGCTATGGATCTGAAGCGCGGGAATATAGATGGAGCTTTGGATAACCTGAAGCGCGGTGGTATTCAGTTGGAAGATCGGCCGGTCAGGGTTGATCCGAACGACAATGGCAAGTGGAAAGTGAATATTTCTGGCAGTGGCGAGCAGACCATCAATCTGGATGATTGGGCGACATCCACCCTTGATCCCGAGAAGTACTCCAAATTCCTTCTTGATCGACAAGGTGCAGCGGACAAGACCCGCTTAACGGACGCGCAGATCGATAATCAAAAAGCTGGCGCTGAAAAAGATCGCGCAATGGCAAAAGCGTATGGCGCCGGTACATTGGGCGCTGGCCGGCGTTCCAATGGCGGCGCTGGGCTATCCCCTACGGTTCGCAAGACTGTGGAAACCGATCAGGGAATCGTTGCCATCATGTCGGATGGGTCCAGGCGGGTGATTGCTGATGATCAAGGCAATCCGATGTTCGGCACCTCTGGCTTGAAGACAGCGGCCGGATTGATCGGCAAGACCATCGATCCGATGAGCGATACTGGTGAGATTGCCGGCAAGGTCAATGCATTGACCAGTCAGTTGAGGGGGGGGAAGGCAGAGCCAGCGCCCGCGCCAAGTGGAAAGGTGCGCAAGTTCAACCCACAAACTGGGCAATTTGATTGATCTCGATGTTGGGTTTGATAGAATGAATCAGGCTCAACATTGGGAGATTGTGATGCGCTCGTTGATCGGTGTATTTGCGGCAATCGTTTTGTCTGGTTGCGTTGGGACAATGCTACCGGGGCGAATGTATGCATCACCCAGTGGGCAGATATTGCAGTTCGAGATCGAGACCAGCTATGGTCAAGGAAAAATGACTGCTTTCAATGATCAGACTGGGGAAAAATTCACGGGCGAATACTCAGCGATACGTCGCGGAGGCGGCATGATGCTCGGTAATGCAGGAAATTCAAATGTCACGCTTCTTCAGCCTCCGCTTTCCGCTAATGGTCAGGGTGTTTTGGTAGGTGATAAAGGCACCATGATTCGGCTATATCTGGAAATTAAACCAGGCCTGAGGCCGACTGGTCATGGAACAGGAACAGATGAAGAGGGCCGACGTTATGAGGTCTTCTTTTAACAGAATCGTAATTTGCCAACGCCGCCTCCGGGCGGCTTTTTCATTTCTGGAGACCTGATTAATGGTTCAACGTGTCGAAGCTTGGGGCAATGTGCTGGAATTCCCGGATGGTATGAGTGATGCTGACATGGCATCCGCGATCCGGGCAAATGAGGCGCATCTGAACCCGAACGCTTCCGCTTTTATCAAGGCGAAGTCTGTCGTATCCAGCGGGATAGATGCGGGCCTGTCCCTGCTCACTCCCAAGAAGAGCATCGCCGATCAGGCGCAAGAGCGTTCCGCTTCTACTGCAGGTCTCGCTGCGCCTCAGGTGAAGGGTGTGCCGGTGCGCCAGGACTTCTACAATCGGATAGTTGCGGAGACGCCAGCAGGGGCAGCCACGCCCGGCACTGACATCATGGCGCGCACTCGCAATGCCGCCGCACAAGATACCGAATCCCAGAAAGGAAAGCGTGTCATCGGGAAAGCCATTATCTCCAACGAACCGGTACCGGAGGAGGGTGGATTCGTCAATTCCGCTGGGCGCACCATCGGGCAGAACATCAAGGGCGTTGGACAGATCGCGGCTGACTACCTCCCCGGGGTCGAGCAGGACAACGCGGTAAAGCGCTATGGGCAGGCTGTCATCGATGCGAATCCCACCGCGGTAAATTCTCTTGAGGATATTGCGGACAAGCCGGGCACCGCAGTAACGGAAGCAACCGGCAACGCCGCGCCTTCCATGGCTGGAATGGTTGGCGCCCGGGCGGTAGGGCAGGGCATCACGGCCTTGTCACCTTTTGCTGGCCCTGCTGCACCATTGGTTGCCGCTGTCGGTCAGGTTGTGTCCTGGCTGGGCCCGGCTGCAATTGCCTCTCTGCCGTCCTACAGCGGAATCCGGGATAAGCAGATTCTGAACGATCCGAAGAATCAGGAATTGGGTAAGGCCAAGGCGATAGCGTTGCTTGGAGCCGGCGCAGTCGGTGCAATCGAACAGGCATTCGGCCCCCAGCAATGGGCAATGGCCGCGCTCACGAGAGAGGGCAGGGCGCAACTCGCGGAGAAATTCGCTGCTACGACTCTGCCTGGGGCAATTGGAAAGGGAATTGCCAAAGGTGCTGGTATCGAAGGCTCAGAAGAGCTCGCTCAGAATCCCATCGAGCAGCTTGCCTCGTTCGACAATCCGACGACTCCCGAAAACCTGAAGGAGACGGCTTTCGGCGGAGCTATGGGCGCGATCGGCGGCGGCGTGCTGGGTGGTGGAACGGGTACCATTGCTCGGCAGAATCCGACGCCAACCATACTGGGCAAGCCAGTCACTGAAATATCCAATGGCGTTTTGAATTACACCGCTGCTCGTGGCAGTAACCGTGCCAAGGCGGCCGCACAGGCCGAGTTGAACTCGCGCGCAACGCAAGGTGTGGACCCCGCTGTTGCGAACCAGCCAGAATCAACTACGGAGGCCGTAGAGCGCATCATTTCCACCGGAAGGGACAAGGCTGATGAGATTCGGGCGAACGCAGCCAGCGAGCCTGACGCGATCCAGAGCGGCATATTCGATGAGCCGGACCATGTTAATGACGCCGTTAATATGGCTGACGAAGGAACCGGCGGGGCTGTAACCGATAATCCAACTCCCGAGCCGGTCGAAACACTCAACGCGCAACTGAATGCGCTCGCGGAAGGTAGGAAACCCGGGGTGCTGCTGACGCCTGGGGAACCTCTCCCCGCAGCTCTGCCGCCGGATGTGAGAATAGCGATGGTTCCCAATCGGGGAATGCTGCTGTACCGCGATGACGCTACCCTGCAAGCTGCCCTGAATGGTCAAATGGGCACCGCGCTGGGCTATGGTATCGATGAGAAACCGGGCGGCGCTACTCAGGTTGTCACTGCCCGCGATCCGAACGGGACTGTGATTCAGGATGTGGCGACCGATGGGAATCCAGCAGTTCAGCAGGCAGCGGCTGCCGTGGCAGGGCCAGGCGGATCAGTGGAGGTCAGGCCGGTCCAGGAGGCGATGGCGGAGCGTGGGGCGGCAGTTTCTCAACCTCAGGAGCCGGGAGTCGACGCAATCAAGGCTCTCAAAGCGCATTTAGATGCAGGGAACAAGCCGCGCATAAGCTCATCACGAGATGAACGCGGGAACGTTCGAGTCGTCGCCAACGTTGGCACGGCAAACAATCTGCAGTCAATGGTCCTTAATCTGAAGCCAGAAGAGCAGAAAGCGTACGATGCTGCGGTGGAAGGGTTGGCATTCACAGAAACAAGCGACGGAAGAAAAATAGCAGAAAAGGATCTGATTAACGCGGTGCGGCCAGCAATAGATAGAGTCGTTGCTGGGGGTGAGGCGCAATCTCCTGCAGGGGAAGTAAGCAAACGGCCGGAGGGACAGCGGCTACCTAACGGTAATTCCCCTCATCCTGTTGATACCGAAGCGTCTCACGCGGAAGCTGATTTGCCGAACGTTCAGCCGGTTGCCAAGGCCAATGTAGCCGAAAATGGTCGGCAAGGCAATCTTCGTCCCCTCGTCGAATCCCTCATCAAACGCCGGGCTGCGGCAAAGGAATCCGGCAAGGAGCGCAGCCTGAACAGCGCCATTACTCGTGCAAAAGAGGTGATGGATGGCAAACGTACCGATACCGAACTCGAATCGAAGTGGTTCCGGGTGCAGGCAGCCGGGATGAAGAAGGCGGATCCTGATACGTCTGAGATATTGAAGCGCATCGGGGAGGCGGTGAAGCCCAAAGAGGCGACTTCTGAATCTCCCAAATTCAGCCGCTCAGCCAGTAATGAGGACATCGAGTTCGCCCATGAATTCCTGACCGAGCTATCTGGAGTAGATGAATTGTTTCGCCACAAGGTCAGCCATAAGACCTCATTGCAGGGCGTGATGGAAGAGGTTTATCCGGGGACCAAGTATGTTGGCGATGGTACGCGGGCGGATGAGCGGGATGAGTCTGGGGCAGATCATCGCTACGTCTTCAAATCTCCTCATGGTAAGCAGTTCTACGTCTATGAGCGTGACAACGGCGAGGTGTTCATCGATGTCAGCCACTTCTCAAAAGGAGAGCGTGGGCAAGCTGTGTATGCTGCCGTGGCAAACTGGGCTTATAACACCAAGCGGAAATTCATCGGCGACCCTGCCGGATTAACCGCAGACTCCCTGATTCGGCGCACCAGCAATATGCTGTCAGCCGCTCTGCGGTATGGCACGGTCAAGCACCTTGAAGCCGCGCCGCAGCAGATCGCTGGAGACCCGAAAAACGGCGTTCCTCCTCTCGATTGGAGAGGAGATGATGTTGCAAAAATACGGGCATTGATACATACTTTCATCACGACATTGCATAACCAGTTGCCGGAGATAAAGAATGCAAGATACGATTTCAGCCGAGGCCAATTCCTCAACCGACTGGGAGTGCCCCTTGACCGGGAAGCGTTTCAGCGCATCGCAAGTAGCGGCGTGGGACAGGCAGCACGAGCTGGTGAGGCTACAATGCGTCGCGGAATACTCATCCAGTCCCTTATATCAAGCAGCGGCGGCCAGAGACTCGGAATATTGGAACAAGTTCTCAATGGGTCAAGCGCATTTGTACTGAGAGGAAAACTCGAAGGCATATTCTCCAGAAAGAAAGAAACCGACCGAATCGCATCGGTCCGCCAGCGATTAAAAGCGGCGGAAAACAGAGCCAAGAAAGCCACCGATAAAGGTGGCTTTTCTGTTTCTGGAGACCGGAAATCGAGTGTTCAATCCATCGTCGATTCCATCCGCTCGGAATGGAAGAATGCGCCTGAGATGGTCGTGGTCTCGAATATGTCGGATTCAGCCATTCCTGAACGTGTGCGAAGTGAGAACGACCGGCAAATGTCCCAGGGAGCGATCGGGCAGCCGGAGGGCTTTTTCTACAAGGGCAAGGTGTATATCGTCGCCTCCGAGATGCGCAGCTCGGACGATGTGGTGCGCGTGCTGTTCCATGAAACGCTGGGGCATTTCGGCCTGCGGGGGGTATTTGGCGAGGAGCTGAAGCCCATCCTCAAGCAGGTCGCGGTTGGATGGCGTTCGAAGGTTGAGGCGAAGGCCGAGCAGTACGGGTTGGATATGTCGGTAGAGAAAGATCGGCTGATAGCCGCTGAAGAAGTGCTCGCCGAGTTGGCGCAGACCAATCCTCAGATAGGGATGGTTCAGCGCGCAATCGCTATTGTTCGCGCCTGGCTAAGGAAGAATGTTCCCGCCCTGGCGAATATGAAGATGACGGATGCGGAGATCATCCATCGGTTTCTGATCCCGGCCCGCCGGTTCGTGCAGGAGGGAAGGGTGACAACACAGGAAAGGTTGGCGCCGGCGTTCAGCCGCCCCGCCCCCGGCAACAATGCCTCATGGGACGCGCCAGAGCCTTCCATGATGGATGACCTGATCTACAAGCTTCAGAATAAAAATATCGACCTCAAGCGCGTTGTTGAAGCCGTCAAGGCTACCGGCTCCCAGATTGCCGACAAGTGGAACGCCTACCTACAGGAAGAATTATTCCATGGCCGGGCCGCGAAGCGCGTTCAGGACTTCGTGAACAAGGAACTGCGGCCGATCATCCAGGGGATGAAGTTGCGCGGCCTGACGGTGGATGAGTTGGACCAGTACCTGCATGCCCGGCACGCGGAAGAGGCGAACAAGCTCATTGCGCAGCGCGATCCCAATATGCCGGACGGCGGCTCCGGCATGACCACGAAGGACGCCAAGGCCTATCTCGCCGGCCTGCCTGCGGACAAGAAGCAGCGCCTGGAGAATGTGGCGAAGATGGTCGACGCAGTGATCGCGAAGACTCGGGATTTGTATCTGTCCTACGGCCTAATCGATCAGGCGACCGCCAACTCCTGGAAGAATATGTTCCAGCATTACGTTCCCCTGATGCGCGAAGATCAAGACGGCGGGATGGGTATTGGACAGGGCTTCTCGATCAAGGGGAAGGAGGTCAAGCATCGCACCGGATCGAGGCGGAAGGTAGTAGACATTCTGGCCAATATCGCGCTGCAGCGTGAACGGGCAATCGTCCGTGGCGAGAAGAACCGTGTTGCGGTATCGCTGGCAGGCTTGGCCAAGTTGAATCCAAACCCTGATTTCTGGATGTTCGATAAAGTACCGACCGAGAAGGTGCTGAATGAAGTCACCAACCAGGTGGAAGAGCGCCCGGTTCCGAACTTCAAGAGCCGCGATAATGTGGTCGTCGCCAAGATCAAGGACAGCAAGGGTACCATCATCGAGCGCGCGGTAATCTTCAACGAGCACGACGAGCGCGCTATGCGCATGGCCCAGGCCTTGAAGAATCTGGATGCGGATCAACTTGGCGGGCTGCTCGGGGTATCCGCGGCGATCACGCGATACTTCGCCGCGATCAATACCCAGTACAACCCGGTATTCGGCATCGTCAATCTCACGCGCGACTTGCAGGGATCGTTGCTCAATCTCTCCTCCACTCCCATTGCCGGGCACAAGGCAGAGGTGCTGAAGAATGTTCTGCCGGCGATCGGCGCTATCTACGCGTCCTCCCGGGGTGATCGCAAGGGTAAACAGGCCACTGCGCCCATGGCTGCATTATGGGATGAGATGCAGCAGGAAGGCGGCATGACGGGATACCGGGACCTGTTCAGGACCAGCGAGGATCGAGCCAATGCGATCAAGCGCGAACTGGATCCAACTGCCTGGATGAACAATCCACTCGGCAAGGTATTTACTGCCGGCGGCATGTTGAAGGTTCCGCTTGCCGTAGCACAACAAAAAGCGAAGTGGATTTTCGACTGGCTGTCCGATTACAACCAGACGCTGGAAGGCGCAATGCGATTGTCGGTCTATAAAACGGCAATTGACAACGGGATCAGCAAGCAGCGTGCCGCCAGCATCGCCAAGAACATCTCGGTCAACTTCAATCGGAAAGGGCAGTCCGGGCAGCAGGCCGGGGCCCTGTATGCCTTCTTCAATGCCGCCATGCAGGGAACGGCTCGGATCGGCGAAACCATGTTCGACATGGACAAGGGCGACGTCAAAACGCTTCGACTCAACCGCGCCGGCAAGACGATCATGGTCGGAGGCATCACGCTCGGCGCCTTGCAGGCGCTGGCCCTTGCTGCGGCGGGTTTCGATGATGACGAGCCGCCTGAGTTCGTGCGCGAGCGCAGCCTGATAATTCCTATTGGTGACAAAAAATACGTCACTATCCCCATGCCGCTGGGCTTCCATGCTATTCCCAATATTGGACGGCTGAGCACCGAATTTGCCCTGGGCGGCTTCAAGAAGCCAGCACAGTATACGGCCAAGCTGTTCTCCGTGTTTGCCGAGGCTTTCAATCCAATCGGTAATGCTGGTTTCTCCATCCAGACCATCGCGCCAACTGCCATCGATCCGCTGGTGGCGCTGGCAGAAAACAAGGACTGGACCGGAAGGCCAATTGCCAAAGAGGATTTCAACAAGCTTTCTCCGACACCCGGATTCTCCCGCAACAAGGATACCGCCAGCCTGCCTTCGAAATGGATTGCCGAGGCAATCAATACCATTTCAGGAGGGAACAAGTACGTTCCCGGCGTCTTCAGCCCGACAGCGGATCAGATTGACTACCTTGCGGGTCAGCTTACCGGCGGGGTAGGGCGGGAGGCAGGAAAAACGCAACAGACTATTTCAGCGGCACTGAGCGGAGAAGATTTGCCGCCGCATAAGGTGCCTTTGGTCGGAAGGTTCTATGGCAATGCAGAGAATCAATCCAGCCAGGGGAATGCATTCTATTCGAACCTGAAGCGCATCAACGAGGTCGAGGCGGAATTGAAGGGTCGGAGGAAAGACGGATTGACGCTCGACGAGTTCAAGGCGGAGCATCCGGAGTATCAGCTGGTGGCTCGCGCCAACCTGGTGGAGCGGATCGTGTCGAAGCAGCGCAAGATTAAGTCAGACCTCATCAAGAAAGACGCTCCGCGGGCAGAAGTCAAAGCGGTGGAAGATCGGATCACCAACCTGATGGCTGGGTTCAACAAGAACGTGAAGGAGTTACAGCAGCTTCAGCAGGCCGCTCACTAGCGTCCAGAGGACTGTCAAGCCCATCGCCGACCAGGTGAGGAAGAGGAATAACTGTATCGCTT